>Ga0208643_1000037_pt1 | contig 73385 bp, 128 predicted proteins | sample VirMetDEL_Nov_12_FD_184516 | JGI IMG/M metagenome (GOLD analysis project Ga0208643, IMG submission 184516) | Aqueous microbial communities from the Delaware River and Bay under freshwater to marine salinity gradient to study organic matter... | ecosystem: Environmental > Aquatic > Marine >...
ATCAAAGTAAGATACAAGAGTTGAAGGTGACTCTTAGCAAACTTTAAAATTGCCCCATCGTCTATGCGGTCTAGGACGCTGCCCTTTCACGGCAGAAACACGGGTTCGAATCCCGTTGGGGCAACTAAAGGTCTATTGGTGTAATGGTAACATACTTGGCTGTCGCCCAGGTGCCGAGGGTTCGATTCCCTCATAGACCGCAATTGGTGATGTAGCTCAGTTGGTAGAGCAATGGATTGAAGCTCCATGTGTCGTTGGTTCGAACCCAACTATCACCACAAAAGGTACTGTAACTCAGAGGCGAGAGTGCTAGTCTGAAACGCTAGAAGTCGAGATTTCGAAATTCTCCAGTACCACAAGTTATATGTAGTAACATATAAAACTTGACTTTTTGAATATAATCATTATATTTGTATAATAAAACATATAATTATGAAAAATAAAAGATTAATTTATTCGTTATCTTGTCCGTTTACAGATGAGATACATTATATCGGAAAAACTAGTGTTGGGATGAGAAGACCACTTCAACACGCAACTAAAAGTCACTCTAAAAAAGTTGGAGAATGGGTTGATGGTTTGAAAGAAATAGGACATTCACCAAAAGTGGATATATTGGAACAAGTCTCGTTAAATGATGACTTAGATGGTAGAGAGAGATATTGGATACAGTATCGTTTAAAGAAGGGTGATACATTACTAAATGATTGTTTAGTGACACCACTATTAATCTCTAATGATTTAGATATAATACTTGGTGATGGTGAAGGTATGGAAATGGAACGAATTAGTAGATTCGTTAAGGAGAGAAGAAAAATGGTTGGGATAACACAAGAGGATTTTGCTGATAGAGCGGGTGTTGCGTTGACAGTATTAAGAAAAATAGAACAAGGAAAATCTAATATTAGGGTTGATGGCTTGTTAACCATCTTAAGTATGTTTGGTTGTACTTTAGATGTGAAAAAAAAGGGGGTATAGCAAAGATGGTCTATGCGTGTGGTTGAAGACCATGAGATGTTGGTTCGATACCAACTGCCCTCACAAATGCTGCTGTCGTCTAATGGTTAGGACGTGTGGTTTTCAGCCACAAAATGAGAGTTCGATTCTCTTCAGCAGTACAATATAAGACTAAATATAGCTATGAGGTCAAATGGTTAAGATATCGCACTGTCACTGCGTATGGAGCGGGTTCAACTCCCGTCATAGCTGCAAAAGTAAGGAACGTACAACCTTACATAATCCCAGGTTCGAAACTGGGGAGTACTTTTGGTGTAGTGGGCACTCTGCCCTTTAGTACCAACTATTGGAGTCCATTGAGGGCTTACGTTGGGAAATGGGGCGGTGGTATGTGGGGTTCGAATCCCCCTTAAGTGGCAAAGTATGCTGCGTAATGCAAATGGGTGAGCAACTGGGCTTTCAACCCAGCCTTTTGGAGAGTGGGTTCGATTCCCACACGCAGTACAAAATTATAAAATATGAAACGCTTGGGAGCCATAGATTAGAAAGAATAAACGAGAAGACCAAAAACATGGGTTCTCGTAAGGATAGAAAACTGAAGAAGTATTCAAATAACTTTAATAAGATGTTTGATTTCTACTTAAGTGTTTATCGAAGTGGACTTATCACATTTTGTGGTAATACAGTTAACGTAGATTTTGATGTTGATGGTAGTGATGGTAAGTTAGGCTTTAGGGAATATGATAATGGTAGGTTTAAACAAAGGACCCCAGTATCAAGACATCCCAACATACTTAAAGGTGTTATCATCGGTAAGAAAGGTTGGGGACTTTGGTTGAATAATTGGTCAGAAGGAATTGTTGAGTGGTCATTTACTAAAGAAGAAATACTGGAAGAGTTCAGTAGTAGAAATATAGTAATTCCAGAATCATTGATGAATGATTGGGATAATAGATTAGAGACATTAAAACGAAAACGTAATCATAATATGTATATGGATTACTTAAAAAATAAATCGTGATGTGGTGTAATGGTAACATGCTTGGTTGTCTCCCAGGTGCTGAGGGTTCGATTCCCTTCTTCACGGCAAATAGTCCTAAGAATAAACCGTAAAATCGGTTGGATTTAAGCTATCTTATTCAAGTGTATCGATGAAGCTTGGGTAATATAAATTAGATGGTCTAATACTAGTTGGGGGTTCGATTCCCTTTAGGACTGCAAAGGTTGTTAACGGTAACGTCTGGTAACATCTGGTAATAATAAAAAAGCTAAGTCGTTAGTTTATAGGGGTTTAAAAAACGCCTCTGGTAACGTCTGGTAATTAAAGTAGGAAAAATATGACAAAAAACGACATTAAAAAGGCATTATATAAGCAAAAGCCAGAGGCATCTCTTATATTGGTTAGAGGTGGTATTGTACATTATGAGTGTTCATTAGAAGACGGAACGGTTCTTTATTTTAATGTACCAATGGAAGATATGGGTGACGCTGGATTTTATCCAATAATGGATGCTAAACATCTTCAAAGGTGGTTACCAGAAGAATAATTAAGATTGGGGGCACATGTACCAAGGCCTTGGCGAGTTTGGCTTGCAACCAGACTGTGGTGGGTTCGATTCCCACTGTCTCCACAATCTAACCACAGCCAAAAGTGGGTAATAAGTACTCATTTGGCTGCGGTTAAAACATAGTCCAATAAGCCCCGTTGGTTGGGGACCTAGACTGTCACTCTATGCAAATAAGGGTTCGAAACCCTTTTGGACTGCTAAATTTTGGGGATGAAGCTCTACTGGCTGAGCACTTGACTTGCACTCAAGAGGTTGTGGGTTCGACTCCCATCATCTCCACCAAAATGTTTTTAAATAAAAATAAATCACTAATTATTTGTGACTTTAAATTATTTGTACTATATTTGCATTATAAAATATAAAACATAATTATGAAATCAGTAGAAACATTAATATTTGACAACGCAAAAGAATTTAAAAAGTATTTAAAAGGTATTAGTGTGATGCCAGAGTCTTTTAATAGGTCTGTCAAAGAAACCCACGTTGCTAATATGAAAAAATCAATAGAAAGTATTGGTGTACAACGAGCAATTATTGTGATTGAAACAGATGTGTTCGATGGAATAAATAGATTATATACGGCAGATGGACAACACCTTAGAAATGCAATATTATCAACTGATGATGATAAACTAGGGAAACATTTTGTGGTATTTGTTAATACAACCGATTCACTTGGTGATATTATTCCATTCATTAGTAGAATGAATAGTACTGCTAAAAATTGGACTAGTGATGATTATTTAACTTCTTGGGCAAGACATGGACTTGAAAATTATATATACATTAAGCAAAGAAAAAAAGAAACCCATTTATCAGTTAACATGTTAGTTAGTGAAGTATATGGTAGAAGCGTATCAATCAAACTTATTGATGAATTTAAAAATGGTGATTTAGTTATTAATAGAGCACAAGGTACTGATATCCTAAGAACATTTGATGAAGCATGTTCATTAGGTTTAACAAGATGTAATGCTAGTCTAACAGCAACGGCTAGAATATTAAAAACCAGACCAAACCTTAAGGGTGATTTTTTATCGATGATTCAATCTAATAGAACAACCTTTAGTCATAAATTAAATAGGGATGCTTATATTACATTATTTAAAAACTTTTTAAATATTGATGATACTAGAAAACCAAATAAAGTTAAAATAGGTTCTGTCAGTAGTAAAGTTACAGTTAGTAAGCCAATTAAAGAATTAGAAACAGCATAAGATATGTTTAAAGTGATAGTCGCAGGTGGTAGAGATTTCAATGACTTTCCAAGGATGGTCATGGATTTGGATAAACTCCTTAAAAATAAGGATAGTGTCCAAATAGTAAGTGGAACTGCATTAGGTGCAGATAGACTTGGGGAAAGCTATGCCAGAACAAGAGGGTTATCACTTAAACAATTTCCAGCTCCGTGGAGAGATATTGAAGGTAAACCAGAATCAGAAATTGGAACAACCAAAGGTGGTGAGAAGTATTGGAAGTTGGCTGGTCATTTTAGAAATGAACAAATGGCAGACTACGGTGATGCATTAGTTGCTTATTGGGATGAGAAATCTGGTGGTACTGGAAACATGATTAAATTGGCAAAAAGGAAAAAACTATTGGTAAGGGTTAAAAAATATTAAAATGGAAAACAGAACATTATCAGAAGAAGACTTTAAGATTTGGACTAAGTTCAAGACTCAAAATAAATACCAATATGAAAGGTTTTTAGAGGATTGTGCACACGATGAATTATTAGAGAAACATAAAGATGAAATTGATGATTTCATAGGCAAGAAATGGCATACAGAAGGAGCCCACGGTTGGGAATGTCATAGTCCAGTTAAGGTTTGTGTATATTCGGTAGATAGTTGGAAAGAATTTGGTGATGAATGTTGTTCTTATTGTGGTCAACCAGAAGAAAGAAAATAATTATGAATTTTATAAAAAAATACTTTCACAAAACTAGGGTTGAATTAATAGATATTAAGGTTAGTCAAATCCTTGAATCTATATATCAAGATAATGATAGTTTTACACACCTGGAACAATCAACAATACTAAATAAATTGTTTACCAATTTTAAGATTAGAAAGGGTGATGATTTAGGTGTCGTGATTAAAGAAAAAGATGATATTAATGAGGCTTTAAAAATTCTTGAAAAATAATTTAAAAAAGACTTGTTTTATTAAATTAATAGAACTATATTTGTACCATAATAAAAATAACCATTAAAAAGGTTACTGGTTAGAGAGTCAAAGCGTAAGTTTTGGCTTGAAAGGTTCAATTCCTTTCGAAACCCTTCACGGGGTTTTGATTTTACCTTTTCAGATTAATATTTTTATTATAATTGGGTGTATAGCTTAGTGGTAGAGCACGGATATTACTTCGTGTGATTTATAAGTGTTTACATTTTATCCATATACTGGAGTTACTGGCCTTTTTAAGCCCGTGGCGGAGGTTCGATTCCTTCTGCACCCACTAAAAATTGAAACCATAGTTTGAGTTACTATACGAAAAAAAAAAGATACTCTTTCTGATTTATTCAATTTTTTTAACATAAAAAAATTAACCATTGTTAAGGTTACTAAACTATATTTAAATTGTAAAAACTACCTTAACAGATTTCTAATTTTTTTTTTATATAAATATTAACCATTGAGAGGGTTACTCCAACGGTCTGTCCCGAAAGGGCTTGCCGTTACCAAAGCCACCTTTTCAGATTTTTAAATTTTATTTTATTATGCAACACTTAATTACACTTATCAAAAGAAAAGGGCTATCAGTAGAAAAAGGTAGTTCTAACAACCCAGAATTAGTTCACCAAATTAACCATGAGTTAATGAACAATGGGTTTATCCTATCTAAAGACTTATTTGATAGGTTAGCTACAAAAACAGTAGACGAATTGACTACAATTATGGATGATTTACTTAAGGGTATTAATCATGTTATTGGTGGTAGTGGTTACGTTGCTACATATAAAGGTTTCCCACAATCCGTATTGGCTATTTCATATAACGAATTCGTGATGAATGCAATCCTTTACTACTGGACAAACCAAGCTTGGAGACCACAAGAAACTGTTGGTATCGAAAGAGAATTTGGTTTTGAATTAGCAAAATTAAAAGAATTATCACTTCTTGAGGTATCTCAAGTTAAATCAGTATTCACTGATATTATATATGCTAACAATAGTATTTCTGCTTTTGATAAAGAGATTGTTGATTACTTCATCCAAAATGGTGCAGAATTCAATTTCGGTAACATCAAATTTAAAGAAATTGCAGCTTATGTTGGTCAAAGATTATTAAACGAAACTAATGTAGAGGTATTACCTACTAAGGATGCAACCAATGTTCTAAGAATTTGGGCTGCTTATTCTGGTGGTGATGAAGGTCTTAAAACTAATACTAGATTTAAGAACCCAACAAGTAGACAACGTGGTGTACTTTTAAGAACTCTTGAAGGTTGTTATAACCTTGAGGATTCATTTAAAGGTAGAAGAGAAATGTGGTTAAGATTCCTATTCTTGTTACACCCAGGTACACCTAAAAACGTTAAAAGGTATCCAACATTAGGTGGATATACTAATAAACTTAGGAATACACCTAAATTACTTAAAACGTTTAATGCTAAAATCGAAGAATTATTAGATGCTAAAGATGTTTCAGTATTTGAACTATTGGCTAAGAGTCCAGGTGTCTTTACTCGTAGACTTGACCATTTGGTTAGAGTGTTCGGTATTATGGCATTTAATAAGTGGTCAGATAGTAATCCATCAACTAAGAACTTGATTCAAGCGTATAACCACTTTACTGATAGAGATAAAGTGAGTGATGGTAGAGGGGCAATCCTTGCAGATGCGTCTCAATCTAAAGTTGTAACGTATAAAGCGTTAGAGCCATTAGATGCTAAACTTGTTAATACTATTAAGGTAGGTATTATTACTTTACTTAATGACACTGTTAGTGATACACTAGGTGATAAGAAAATATTTATTGACTTACCACTTTATTACAGACCATTAGATGCTAATAATAGAGCTTCTAACTTGAGTCTTAATGGAAACGTTAACGGTACTGTTGAAAGAGCAGATGTTGAAAAAACCATTAGATTATATGTTCACTGGGAAGGTAGAGATGATATTGATTTATCTGCATTCTCTATCACAAGTAAAAACGATGTGAATAAGATTGGTTGGAACAGTCACCATAAAGTTGATGGTATTGTTTATTCTGGTGATAACACTGGACATAACGATAAGAATGCCGAATACATCGATATTACACCAAGTAAATTGGCTAGTGGTACTGAATGGGTAATTGTAGATGCTAATATCTATAGTGGTAAACACAACTTTAAATCATATGATGGGAGAATCAAAGCTGGTTGGATGCTTAGAAGTAAGCCAGAATCAAATACGGCTTGGTTACCTAAAACAGTTGCAAATGCACAAGTATTGGCTTCTGAAGGTAGAATAGCATATTTAATGGCTTATCACGTACCAACCAAGAGTATTGTATACTTAGATTTAACTAGCGACACAACCAATGTAACAAATGGTGAAGATGCGTTGAAAATGAGAATGTTCTTAGACAGATTCGTAACTCTTAAGAGTGATGAAGACCTTTCTTGGGATAAAATTAACCAAGGACACTTGTTACATTTATTAGCTGGAGAGGTGGTAGATGATGCTAAATTAGCGGATATTCACTTCAGTGAATTGACAACAACCGAAGAGGTTAGTAAATACCTATAGAGGTATTATAAAAATAAATGAAGATAACTATCCCTTAAGTATTTTAAGGGATATTTATTTGTTCAATAAATAACAATAAATTAAATTTGAAAATGATGGTTGAAACTTTAAACCTTAGAACTAGGTATGCTGAGAAGAGAAGACATGGTATACATTCTAAAACACCTAGGGTGATTTGGAAAAGCAGAAGTAGACATATTGCTTAATGTTAATAAAACGTTAAAAGCTTTGTTTATTTAAACTTAATACTTATATTTGTATATGAGTATTTATATGACTTAGTGGCACTGGGCGTGTCTGGGCGGATTCTAAACCTGCTTATTGGGGTTCGAGTCCCCACTTCGTCACTAACATTAAAACAATTATATTATGAAAACAACTGAATTTACTTAGGGCTACGTAGAGAGTCAAATGAAAGAAACCCTTCAAATGGAAGGTCTAACTGTGTACGAACATGGTGAGAGTGTGTGGGAATACACTAAAAAAATAATCTCTGGTGATTTTGACAAGATGAAATTACCCCTATGGTTCACTGAAAACCATAGATTTATCGTGAATAACTTACACGATATAAAAGATATCAAACAATACAATATATTTCACGATTGTGGGAAGCCGTTTTGTCTAGAAATAGATGAAGATGGTAGACGACACTTTAAAGACCATGCAAAGGTATCCAAAGAAACCTGGATGAAGATTTCGGATAACCAAGTGGTTGGTGATTTAATAGGTTATGATATGGCATTACATTCTGATACTGCCGATACCATTAAATCATATGATTGGGATATTAAGACTGCTTTTACCTTAATGGTAACTGCATTCGCAGAAATCCATTCAAACGCAGAGATGTTTGGTGGTATTGAATCTACATCATTTAAGATGAAGTGGAAGAAATTAGATAGGAGAGGTAAGATGCTCTTAAAGATGTTTGAGGAAGAAGATATTCATCCTTATTCTTATGTGATTGTAAGGAATGATATTCCAGAGAGTCATAAGACCGTTCAAGGCACACATGCTGCAATCGAACAGTTTAGAAAAAGTGATATCAATTTTCACCCATCAATTATTTATGTGGTGGTGAAGAACGAGTATAAACTCAAACAAGTTATTAAAAAATTAATTGAATCTGGTATTAACGTTTCTATTTTTAGAGAACCGATGGAGCCTTATGATAATAGCATTACTGCTGTTTGTACTGAACCCATTACTGGTGACAAGAGGGAATACCTCAAAAACTTTATGTTATTATGAAATACAATGAGATATATGGTGATATAGTCACCCTAGGAAAAGAAGGTAAATTTGATGTAATTGCACATGGGTGTAATTGCTTCTGTAGAATGGGGTCTGGCCTTGCCCCACAAATGGCAGATGCGTTTAAATGTAACGTTTTCCCATTAGAGCGACTAATATATAAAGGAGACATCAATAAGTTAGGTCAGATTGATTACCAAGAAGTGAAAGTTAATGATGGTAAATCTCTTATTGTTGTTAACGCATACTCACAATACGGATATGGTAACTACCATGGAAACGTAAACACACACCCAATAGACTATGAGGCTTTAACACTTTGTTTTAGAAAAATGAATCATAGGTTCGAAGGAAAACATATCGGATTACCAATGATAGGGGCTGGTCTAGCTGGTGGAGATTGGGATAGAATCAAGAATAGTATTCATAATGAGTTCACAAAATGTGACGTTACCGTAGTTATTTACAAGAAAATGTAAAAAACATTTGGTAGATTCAAAAATTAATATTATCTTTGTAAAAGAATAACAACGACCCGTAACAGATATAGTTTCATAGACGGTTATAAGATTTCTTATCTTATCTGAGTAAACTGTCGTAGTAATACTAAGTATGGAATGGTTATTAGGATGTTAGGTTTGATTTTCGTATTCGCAACAATAGGCTATTTCTACTCAGATTAGTTGAAGATAGTGATGTGAAAAGAATAATTAGAGGTTCGAATCCTTTAGGGTTGACAAAAAGGATAGATATATTTGTTTTATTCAAAAAAAAGAACTATATTTGTCAAAGGTAATATTAATTTAAACATTTAAAAAATGAGTTTTAAAGATTTATTTATCGTAAACGATAATAAACAAACAGAAAAGAAAAAAACTTTTGATGGTGGTACTAAAAAGTTTAAAAACAGTTTCCCAACATCTGAAACTGAAAAGGTAGATACTTCTACCACACCAAAGGATTTCTTTAATAACCCTAAAGATGTTTTTAAACCCACAGAAACACTAACACCAAATAGTGATGTGTGTGAACCACATATGGATAAGATTATGTCTATGTATGAAGAAGGGTTCAATAAAATGAACCAAGATGGATATGATTTCTTTGAATTTTTCAAGGGTGTTGTTGAAGCCGATGGTGTTGATAACCCAACCGTATATAAAATGGCACTTAGCATGGCTAAGAATATGGGTGGTTCGGTAACTAAAGAATCGTTACTTAATCAAGCCGACTACTACTTAAAAGAGATTAATACTGTATACGAACACTACGTAGCACTTGGTAAAACCAAGAGAAGTAATACTCTTACCCAAAAAGAAAATGAAGAATCAACATTGAATTCAGATTTAATTAGAATCAATAATGAGATTGCAAGACTTAATCTTGAAAAGGGAACTGTTCAAAGGTCTTTAGAAACAATAGATGGTAAGTATACACCACAAGTAACAGACATTGATTGTAAGCTTTTAGCTAACAATCTTGCAAAAGAAACACTTGTAAATTCAATTACAAGCGTAGTAAATGGAATCAAAAATAACATTTAATAACAATCAATTTAAAACAAAAATTATGAGCAACGGTAACACGGGTAGTAGATATCCAATTTTAAATCACTTTAATGGTGAGCAAATTAAAGAGTCAGTAGATTCTTTTAGAAAAGGTGAAAAAGGATTATTCTTTTTCATGAAATTAGCAGCATTAATCTTAGTGGCTGCGGGTCTTTGGGTATATGTTTTACCACCATTATTTATTATGGCTGGTAAAGCCTTAGCAGTAATTGGTACATTAGTATTAGTAGGTGCATTTATTATTGCATTACCAGTAATCGTTAAAGGATTACGTAGATTTACAAGGTTTATGCATAAGTCCCTTATCAAACATGACCCATTCGGTGAATTGTACGAGCAAAAAGATAAGCTTAAAGCTAATAAGACTAATTTCAACCTATCTCAAGGTAAAATTAATAACCTTAGAGAACAAATGGAAGTTAGTGCATCTAAATCTGAAAATGATGCAGCCGATTACCAAGAGAAAATACTTCAATATAATAAGAAAGCATCTAAGATTAAAGCACGTATGAATGCTGCTATCGAAAAGTCTGGTGCTGCAGCTAAAGGTGAAGATGAATACATTAATGATAATGTAGAGTTAATGAAAGTAGTTTCACAAGCCAGTAGAATTGGTCATATGCTTGAACAAGCCAAAGACTTCGTTGTGAAGTATGGTCTTAGGGCAGCAACAATGAAAAGACTTGCACAAAAACTGATTATGGTTGGTGCAGCTTTAGATATTAAAATCCTTGATTTTGATGCAACAATTGAAATTCTTGAAAAAGATTTTGAATATGCAAGAGAAGCAAGAGAAGCGACTACAGTAGTTAAAAACTCATTAGAGTTTGAGGATGGATGGGAAGTTAAGTATGCATTAGGTGTAGTAACAACTACAATTGCACAAGATAACGCAATCACAAGTGCTAATTTCACAGACATTAATGCATTAACTGCAAACTATGATATGGATTCTGATGTATTATATGACAAGTTAAACATTCTTGCCGATAATATTAACACTGGTAATGATATCATACCATCTGCAAACAAATTTAATGCAGTTGATTACAAGCCAACACATGAAGAGAAGATGACTGCTGGTGGTGGGTTTGGAAGTGATATGTTTTAAAAAATAAAAAAAAAAGGGGTAAATATTTGATTTTTAAATATATTAATCTTATATTTGCCTCATATTAATAATTAAACAATTTAAATAAACGAATTATGAGTACAGAAAACAATGGATTAATTTCAAGAGACAAAGGAATGTTCTCGAAAATGACACCCTTATTAAAAGTGATATTGGTGGTAGCAGTTTTAGCAATAGTAGGAGTGGCTGTTTGGTTTGCTGCACCTGGATTAAGGGTTTCGGCTTCTCAATCGTTAGATGAACTAACATTGGATGACACGAAATTAGACAATCAATCAGATTCAAACTTGATTGTATTACCAACAACAAGACCTTCTAATAAGGTTCAAAGTACACCTCAAGTGACTATTGGAACTTATGCTTGGAATGGTTTAACACCTCTTGCGGCTGCAACTGGTGGTCCTTTTACAACAAAAGGTTCTTTAATGGAAACTAATGGTGTAAACTTAAGAATTGTACGTCAAGACTGGTTATCTGGTTTACGTGAAATGCAAATGAAGTTCATCGAACAATTTGATGCTGGACAAGAATTCCCAGACTCTGATAGAGCTGCAATGGGAATTACAATAATGGGTGATGGAGCACCTTTCTATATCTCCACAATGCAAGGAGCATTAGATGCTAAGTTTGGTAAGGGTAAATATCATGTTGAAGTGGTAGGTGCATTTGGAATGTCAGATGGTGAAGATAAGGTGATTGGTCCACAAGAGTGGAAAACTAATCCTAAATCAATGATTGGGGCATTAATCTCAACAGTACCAGGTGATGGTGACTGGGTTACATTGTTAAACTATTGTTTTGCAAATGGACTTAAGGTTAATCCAGACTTTAATACTTATGATGCAGATGCAGTAAATATTTTTCCATCTAAGGATGATGATTACATCAACTCTGCGAAAGAGTTAATCGCTTCTCAAACAGAAGGATTTACAGTATCACTTAAAGTGGTTAAAGATGGTCAACTTACTGGTGAAACAATTCAAAAAGAAATTGATGGTTGTGCAACTTGGACACCTGGAGATAAAATGGTGTTTGATGCATTGGTTGGATATACTGATATTGCATCAACAAGAGACTTCCCAAATCAAATGGCAACAACACTTATAGTTGTTAAAGAATGGGCATCTACACATCCAGAGATTGTTTCAAATATTCTTAAGTCGGCATTAACGGCTGCTAATCAAATCAAACAATATGATGAATGGGCAGTTAGAGGTTCAGAAGCTATTGAAGCAACTTTTAAAGTAGAAACACCACAATACTGGTATGATATGTTTAAAGGTCAAACTGGAACTAAGAATGGTATTACATACAATATGGGTGGTACGAGAGTACTTAACTATGCAGATGTAATGCAATACTACGGTATCACAGATGGTACTAATAGATATAAAGCAGTTTATAATCAAGTATCGGGTTACTTAGTAAACCTTAATCCTTTTGGATTTAACGAATCGGTTGATGGTATTGTACCTTACGCAGATGCAGTTAACTTGTTCTACCTTAAGAACATCAATGATATTGATGCTGGTACAACAGTAGAGGTTGATTATACAACAACAAAAACAGAAGTATTAGCAGATGGAGATTGGTATATCAACTTCAACACTGGTAGTGCAGAGATATTAGGTTCATCTAATACAGACTTAGCTTCGATATATAATTTGTTAGTTCAAGCAGAACAAACAAAGATATTAGTTAGTGGTCATACAGATAGTACTGGTAGTGCTAGTGTTAACTTCCCTCTTTCAGAGAGCAGAGCAAACTCTGTTGTTAACTACTTAGTTAAACGAGGTATCTCAAGAGATAGAATACAAGAAGTAAGTGGTAAAGGAGATTCTGAACCAATTGCATCTAATGGTACGAATAGTGGTAGAGCGACTAATCGTAGAGTACAAGTAACATTTGTTCAATAAGAACAAGTAACAAGTTAAAGGCAATCCCACTAAAAAACAAATCGGGGTTGCCTTTATTTATTAAATAAATGAGTATAATTAATTAAAAACAATTATGAGAAAAACAATTTTATTATTATTAGTGATGTTAATGTCCACAGTGGCATTCTCACAAACGGAAGTAGAAACTACAGAAGTAGAAACTACAAAAACTAGCTTATGGAATCCTTACATCGCAGTAGGGTTATCTGTAACAGATTCAAATGATTTTGATGCTACATCTTATGTATCGGCAGAGTTCGGTACTACTATGGATAACTTCTCAGTAGGGGTGGTATTTGGTCGTAATAACCTAGTAGACATTGGAAAAGATGAATCTTTTAAAGGTGAAAATGGTTATTGGACTGAACTTAAGATTGCAGCTTCAACCCCATTAGGGTTTGTTGATGGATATGCTTTAGTTGGTGTTGGAACATACTTTGATGGTGGTGGAACATTCCTTGAATATGGGGCTGGACTATCTAAAAATCTAGGACCAATTGATGTTTTTGTACAAGTATCAAATTGGGATGGCACGACATACGTGACACCTGGAATAAGTGTTTCATTATAATATAGTGAACAAATAGAGATTAAAAAAAGGGTTAACATATGTTAACCCTTTTTTTTATTTAAATTAATTTGGTAGTCTCATTTATTTAACTTATCTTTGTATTATATAAATAAACAAAAACAAAATGAAATTAAAACAATTATTATTATTCGGAATTTTAACCTTAGTAATGGGGTTAACAAATGTTAACGCACAAGACTTTTATCTAAACGCTAATGGTGTCACTTGTATGTGTCCAACGGCAAATATTGGTGATAGTGGTGTTGTTAATGGTGTTACCTATACTAAAAGAATCGCAACCGAAATAACCGATGTGAACGCATCTACTACTTGTACGAGTGGTATAACAGATATGTCATATTTGTTTGATTCTCATTTTTCTTTTAATGGTGACATTGGAAGTTGGGATGTGAGTGATGTTATAAATATGAGTGGGATGTTTTGGGTTGCAACTGATTTTAACCAAAATATAGGAAGTTGGGATGTAAGTAATGTTATTAATATGGACAATATGTTTCGAGAAACAACTTCATTCAATCAATATTTGGGGGATTGGGATGTAAGTAATGTGATTAATATGGAGGTTATATTTTATGAATCACAATCTATTAATCAAGATTTTAGTAATTGGCAATTTAATCCTAATGTTAATTTGAATTATTTATTCAGTAAATCTGGGTTGGATACTGATAATTATGATTCCTTATTACAATCCTTTGTGAATCAGAATCTTTTAAATAAAGAGATGGTTGCTGAAGATTTAACATATTGTAATGAAACCCCCAGAAATGAATTACTCAATAATATGGGGTGGATAATTACTGAAGATTTATATCTTCAACCTAATTTAGTAGCACCAATTAATCTAAATATTGAACCCAACCCAACGACTTGTGTTGCTACTGGTGTAGACCTTGGCACACCATCCACTACAAATGGGTGTGGTGTTGGTGTTGTGACTAATAACGCACCTACTGAGTTCCCAATAGGTGAAACAATAGTTACTTGGACACTTACTGATGGAAATGGTATTACGGATACAGACACACAACTTGTTACAGTTACATTATCTGTTGATGTTGCTGAGGTTTGTTATGTGACCAGTGATGATGTTGTGGTAACTAATAATAGAATCTTTCTTTTTAATATCGATGGTCAAAATGTTGACAATTACGAAGTATTAAGAGAAACAACAACGGGTGGAGTTTATGAAACAATAGGTTTTATCATACCACCAGCAAATTCATTTTTAGACACTACTTCCAATAATAACACTCAAGCATATCGTTACAAAGTTCAAACTTTAGATGTGTGTGGTGCAATGTCAATTGAATCACCTTATCATAAAACAATATTATTACAAAGTAGTATTGCAGCAAATCAAACAATAAATCTTAGTTGGACACCATATGTTGGTACTGATTATACCACATATAATATTTTCAAACAGATTAATGGTGGAACGTTTGAATTATTCACTTCAATAGCTTCAACGAATTTAACATATAATGATATTGATGTGGACATAGCATTAAATGACTATGCATACTTTGTTTCAATTGATGTTGGTGGTTGTGTCGGAACACCATTTATGTCAGAGTCGATTAAATCAAATCAAGATGGTACATTAATACTTGGTATTAATGATAATGAACAATTGGAAAAATCAATTATATTATTTCCAAATCCAACGAGTTCAATAGTTAATATTGAATTACCAGATGATTTAACATTAAATGAAGTTAATATAATAAACAATCTTGGTCAAATAGTTGCCCAATATAATAGTAAGTCTTTTAATATCGAAGCATTATCAACTGGATTATATTTTTTAAATATCAATACCAGTAAAGGAAGTTTCGTTAAACGTTTAATTAAAAACTAAAAACATTATGAAAATATTAAAACCTTTTGAGGTTGTAGAAACAAAAACAAAATATGCTATCATATTTGGGTGGTTATTATTGTTATTTGGAAGTTGGTTATGGTATGGTTTATCAGAAACCCATATGTTCCCAACACTTCCACAAGTTGGTGATGGATTTGTGGGTCTGTGGAATGAAGGGTTAGTAACCCACATATTTAGTTCACTAGCACTTTGTGGTAAAGCAGTGGTATTAGCAATCATAGTTGCATTATCATTTGTTTATTTATCACCATTACCATTAATTCAACCAATAGCACATATGTTATCTAAATTTAGATATCTACCACTTACTGGTGTTGCTTTTTATATTACAATGGTTATTTCTGGTGGACGAAGTATTCAAGTATGGATACTTGTGGTATTTATGACAACATATTTAACCACCTCACTTTTATCGATGTTAAAAGACATTAAAGAAGAAGAATTTGACCACGCTAGAGCACTTGGGTGTAACAGATGGGAAATACTTTGGGAAGTAGTTGTTAAAGGTAGATTAGATTATGTAATCGAAATGGTTAGACAAAACCTTGCTATCGTATGGATGATGCTTGTTACAGTAGAAAGTATTATGGCATCGGCTGGTGGACTTGGATTTCTTATTAAGAATTCAGATAAGTTCATGAATCACGGTAGAATCATTGCATTACAAATAGTAATATTAGGTGTAGGACTTAGTATGGATTATTTTCTTACAACAACAAGAAGATTATTATTTAGATATTCAAAAATATAAATTATGACTAAAAAAAACCATTTCGGGTTTTGGTTAATAATATTAGGTCTAATACATTTGATGTTAACATTAATATTTGAAGGACAATTTGGTATTGATATGGCGTGGTATTGGTTTATCATTAGTTTAACAACGATATTCATTGGAATATATTTATACGAATAATTATGAAGTTTACAAGAGAACAATTTGACGAATTAGGACCCCTTCATGTAGATGATTTTCCTATTGATAGTTCCAACCAAGATATAATGTTTAATCTATTCAATAGTCTAGATGAATATCTTCAAGGAATGGCACTTCAACACGGTTTTAGTGATAGTGTTTTTAGAGACGATTTATTTGAGTGTTTATGTGATAAACTATTAGGTATGACTTGTGAAGAATACTATAAGAGTGATATTGGTAAGGATTATTTTGATAATGGTGAAACAATAGAACTTGATTTTACCATTATCAAGGGGTGGATATAAAATATTAATAATATAAATAATTAAAAACATGCAATACGAATTAAAAGACACTATATTATATTTAGACAAAGTTGAGTTAGGATATGGTAGTGGTAAAAATTATAAAACAGTCCTTAAGGATGTTAATATAGTTGAAAAAGATGTGGTTAGAGATGGTCATGTAACGGGTCAAGTGATTGCCGTTGTTGGAAGAAGTGGTAGGGGAAAGTCTACCCTATTTAAAGCCATGACTGGTCTTGTAAAACCTCATAGTGGGGAAGCATTGATTACTGAGTTGGATAGTCCAGAGGGTGATGATGCAAAGAATGTAGAAGAGGGTGATGTAGGTTTTGTAGACCAGAAATATACCTTATTCAGACATAAGACAGTTGAACAAATATTTCGCTACGCACTTAGAAAAAGTGGATTAACCAAGGTTGAGAAAACTGAAAAGGTTAATCGATATTTAGGTGAGTGGGGATTAGAAAAACAACGTAAGCAATACCCGATTGAATTATCTGGTGGGCAAAGACAACGTACTGCAATCATTGAACAAATTCTTTCATCTGGACACTTTATGGTATTAGATGAACCGTTCTCTGGATTGGATGTTGGAAACATTAGAGATGTAAAAAGGTCTATCGAATTAATTAAGAAAGACCACGAATTAAACACTATCATCTTCTCAACACATGAGTTAAGACTTGCAGTTGAATTGGCAGATAGTATATATGTAGTTGGTTACCCAGAGGGAACAACTGATTATGCGACAATCGTTAAACATTACGATTTAAAAGAAATGGGAATAGCTTGGACAGAGTATGGTCAAGCCCACATTGATTTAGTTGCAGATATTGATAATACAATGATGAATTCATAAATGGCAAGAGAAACCTTACTTAGTGGAAAAGCATATGATAATTGTGAAATGCAATCTATCAATGGTGATTTTTTAGCTTTTACCAGCTTCAAAAGAATGAATTGGTATGTTAGTAGAGGTTTAGCCGAAGTTATTGATGACAACAAGTATCAATTAAATTTTGTGACCAATGGGGATTTCGGTGATAAGAGTGATTACTATCGATTAAAACTAGAGAATAAATGTGTTATATGTGGTGATGAAGATAATTTAACTAAGCACCACATCGTACCATATCAATTTAGAAAGTTTATTCCAATGAAATATAAAAAGGGGTTATCCCGTGATGTGGTTTGTATATGCCATGGTTGTCATAAAGATTATGAAACAATAGCAGACATCTTTAAGGAAGAACTACTAATCAAGTATGATTTGGTTGATGACTTAAATATTAGTAACACCCTTGGTAAGTATTTTAATACACTTAAGAATTATAGTCACTATCAAACTAAAGAAACAATAGAACGTTTATCTAGTTTTATAACAACACATGTTGGTAGACCAATTGATGAAGTACTTAAAGATGATTGGTTAGAAACAGTCGATACTTCTAAAAAATTGGTTGATTTAGTTAATGTTGATGACTTTATTATTTTATGGAGAAACCATTTTATAGAAACAACAGAACCAAAGTACTTACCAGAAGAATGGGTTAAGGACATAAATAGAGTAATATAATGGCAGAAAGAAAAACAAAGTGTGATGTGTGTGATAGTACTAAATTTATAATTCAACATACTATACCCCAAAAAATGTTAGTCAAACAATTACAAATGGTACAAGCTAAATGTATATGTGGTAATATTTTTGAGTTCGTAAGACGCACACCTGGAGTGGGTAGAGGCAGAATTCTATAAATTTTTTAAAAGTTTTTCCAAAAAGACTTGCTTTTTATAAAAAGTTGTCTTATATTTGTACCATAATAATTACAATGACTTGTAGTCGGGGGCTTCTAATCAAACGGGAGTTATACGTAATCATACTGGAAATGGAAGTGTAAGTCTTCCCAGGTCAACAAAAAAAAATAAATTAAAAGTTTTTTAAATAAAACTTGCTTTATTAAAATAATAGTTCTATATTTGCACTGTTGTTAATTTGAAAGACAACGAAAAAAAATATATTAAAAGTTTTTTAAAAAAAACTTGCTTTATTAAAATAATAGTCTTATATTTGCAGAGTCGTTTAGAAATAGATGACACGTTCATTAAAATATTGAAAATATGGGGTGCTTATACTCCAGTCTTCGGACAAGGATAGACCAGCAATGGTTTAAAGTAGTAGATTTAGTGTCTATTGCGTTGCATTAACCCTTCGGGGTTAGACAATCCACGTAAGCATGATTACCAAACCGTATCAAGGGCATCTGCTGAGATACGAAACCCACAACTTATGGGGATTGAGTAGAAATACAATAGTAAGGTAGTTAGAATCAGATATCCTAAAAGGGGGTATTGTTTGACTAAACGGTGTAAAAGCTATTGGTTGGATTCATTAAGAAATTTTATGGGACTTATCTTCGGGTAATAAGTGAAATGATTAACATGATGGTAAAACATTATATCGAGGCGTTGTATTCTTAACCACTCAAAAGGTGGCACGAATGTCAACCAGCAGACACGTCTTGAAACTTAGAGTGAGGCTTATACCAGAGTTAAATGGTGCATTTTTTTTTGATAAAAATAAAAAGAGAAAGTTCTGTTGGACTAGAACTGAAAATTAAGTTATGCCGTTGAAATATATGGCTGGTTGATTCCTCTCAAGGGATGAGATTAAATTTGATGAGTACATGTCATAAGGAACGGGGTCGCACTCGTTTATTCTCGCAAGGAACCTGGGCAAAGAAAGCTAGATTATATAAGTTCTATGTAGCAGAGTTATGGTCACTCTAAGACCAACTTAATGTTATCTACTTGAAGGAAACTGATAGTGTGTGAAAAAGCTGAAAGGCATATAAATGATAACGGGGGCAACCCACTTGCTGAACACTCAAGCATAAATCTGGGCGTACTACTTCAACTTGTTGGAGGGAGTGCAATAGGTTCAAATCCTTTTACGCCCACTAAATTATATTTCGAGAGTACTAGATAACAAATTCCAGTCGATGTACTCGTTAAGAACCTATCCGCAAGATAGGAATATACCCAAGAGTAATGGATTGTGAGGGAATTGTATAATTTAAACTAAGAATCTCATCATATGGATGAATATAAGCTTTGTAATGAAGATTATTTTAAATAAGTTGAGGTTTTTAAACGGGGATTTCGTCTAAGACAAAGGCAGCACCACACCAGGTGTTAATGAAGTATCGAACCTTCAATCCCCACAAATATAGTTGGTTGGACTATAATAGGATTATGGTACCCCTTTGAAGGGTTTAATGTTAGAAACTTAATTTTATAAACTGCGAGTTTCGTCTAAGCTAAGACGCTATCCCACCAGATAGAAATGAAGTATCGAATCTTCGACTTGCACAAATTTTGAAGTGGTGAAAGGAAGACACCCTACGGAATATAAAACTGTCCTTTGAGAATGGTGTGTGGAGCAACTGTGATTAGTACCTCCAACAGTAAAGTAGAGTCTAACCGACTAATAATCAAAAAGTCGGAACAATTAGAATAGTTAGTTTCATGGCTAACCTTCAAAAATGGGCGTACTATCACAAGTTATTGTGAGAAGTGTGTTAGGTTTAAATCCTTTTACGCCCACTATAGTTTCGAAAACTTAAATTGAGAAACCGAGAGGTAGCTCAGTTTGCTCAGAGCGTCACCCATTGGGGGTGGAGGTCGTTGGTTCGAATCCAACCCTCTCGACAAAAATTAAAATAAATTAACAAAAAACGTAACTTTAATATAGTTACACATATTTAATAGAAAGGGATAAACCCTAAACAATAGAAATTATGATGAATTATACGACAACATATCAAAAGCAGTATCCGCAAGGGGGGAAACCTAGTGGGCTGGACTTGTCGTGTATTTACTCTAAAGGTAAAACAGGTGTGTAAATAAATCAATTACATAACTTAAACGGTAAGCTCAGCTATAAAGAAATTTAGTTGGGCTTTTTTCATGCCCAAATTTCAACGGGTAATGTGCGAGTGGTTTAAGCAATCGGTCTTGGAAGCCGATGACAATTTCAAGAAGGTTATTGTCCGTAGGTTCGAATCCTACTTACCCGACTAAACATCGGGATGTATATCAATTGGTAGATTACGTGCTTTGGGAGTACGAGGTTGCTGGTTCGAGTCCAGTCATCCCGACAGAATGAAAGTTCATTGACATGTTGGTTAAGTAAAATATAGAAGTCTAGGGAGCCATTGCTCTTAAAACGTCCAACCTAGAAACTTCTATAATATTGGGATATGGTGTAATTGGTAACACGTCTGTTTTTGGTGCAGAAGAGTATGGGTTCGAGACCCGTTGTCCCAACTAATATTGCCCTATGGTATAACGGTTAATACGTCTGGTTTTGAACCAGAAGATTGGGGGTTCGAATCCGTCTAGGGTAACAATAAAGATATTTGGGAGACTGTTATTAATTCATAGAACCTATTGCGAGTGGTATCATAGAATTAAAATTATTGGGGTATGGTGTAATGTGTAACATTCAAGATTTTGGTCCTTGAGAGTGTCGGTTCGAGTCCGTCTACCCCAACTATATTGTGTGCGTAACTAAGGTATTTAGGAGTATACATAACAAGTAGTTGACTTAGTACTATCAATGAAAAGTATGTGGAAAATGATACAGTTTGAACGGAATCCCATGTTGGGGAGAGATATGAGTGCAAGCCTCATCAATATAAATTGGGAGTATTGAGCAACTGGTTGCTCAGCAGACTGTAAATCTGTGGTCTTACGACATTGGGGGTTCGAATCCCTCTACTCCCACAATTGGGAACTAAAAGCCATTCGGATATGGCATCGGGACTGTAAATCTCGTCCTTCGGGGAGTGGTTCGAGTCCACTAGGTCCCACAATTGGTCACAGATGAAACGACCAGTCTTCACAGAAAGACTTCCTCATGAGGGGATATAAATAAAGCTGCATGGGTTGTGAAAGGATACTAGCCGAGGTTGTAACCCTCTAGCTTTGTAGGGTTCGAGTCCCTATCAGCCCACAACTTGACTATAATTGGTCGGCAATGTTAATGTAGTGTTTGAGAGCAAACCGTATAATCTCGGCAAACCATCATTAATGAATGAGTTATGTATGTTACATCATAACCTTTTGTGGGGTTCGACTCCCCAATGGTCAACACGCTAGGCTAGTAAGTGTCCAACACGCTAGGCTAATATTCCTTCGTAACTCAGAGGCAGAGTACCGTGCTTTTAACACGGGAGTCGTGATATCGTAATTCACCGAGGGAACAAAAATTAGTAGCATATGCTCGATGAACGACTATGTACATGTAAGTAGGGATACTAGTCATGTTACTAATTTTAATTTGCACCCGAAGCTCAAGTGGACGGGCTTCCCGCTTTTAACGGGAAGGTTACGGGTTCGAGGCCCGTGGGGTGCACAAATGCGATGTTAGTGTAAGTCAAAGATTCTAGATTAAACACGCAACCCATAGGGGTTGAGATGGGGGTTCAAGTCCTTTGCATCGCTCAAATGATAGTATAGTGAAATATTCTGTGTAGACGTACATATAAAAATCACACCTTCTGCTTAGGTTGGAATAATTGGTATGAAATCCAATTACTATCTTAATTGCCGATATCGTATAACGGTATTACGTGCCCTTGGTAGGGGTGAAATCTCAGCTCGTTTCTGAGTATCGGCTCTAAGTTTATTAATAAGTGGGTAAAACCTTGAGGCATCCCCCTCGGACTATGACGGCTTATATTTGACGATATAAGTGTTCAAGTTTCTGGTCAAGCAATGCACCAGGTTTGGTGGAATCACCTTACAAAAGCGAGGATTAATATTAATAGACTTAACTGCGAATATCGTATAATGGAGGGGAAACCCGTATTATAGTGGCCTTCCAAGTCACGGATGAGAGTTCGATTCTCTCTATTCGCTCAATAATTGCCTCTATAGCTCAGTTGGTTTGGCGAAAGCCTTAGAGCAGCCCCCTTTTAAGGGGCAGGTCGTAGGTTCGAATCCTACTGGGGGTACTAAGTTAGTTATGACATTATGATTTGAGGCTTAATCATCCTCTTTAACTAACTTTATTGCGAGATGTAGCTTAATGGCAAAGCATCGGCCTTCCAAGTCGAGGATGCGGTTCGACCCCGACATTTCGCACTAAAAATGCCCCCCTAGTATAATGGAGACGAAAGTCGTATTACCTTGGATTTGTAACCCAAAGATATCAGTTCGATTCTGATGGGGGGCTCCATACCAGCCGATGTCGCATAGTGGTCTATTGCACTTGATTTGTAATCAAGAGAAAGAAATTTCATCGTCAGTTCGAATCTGACCATCGGCTCACATATTTATTAGTATGAAAAACTTAATCAACAAAATCTGGGCGTTCATCAAACTAATGCTACCTAATAGCTGGTTTCCAGAAGACGTAATAATTTACGCTATCGAAGATGATATGAAATCGTGGAAACTTATTGAAGTTCTCATTGTTAGAGAAATAAATAAGTATAGAATCGAAAATGGTCTTAAACCAGTATCTGGTGAGTTAAACACCAAGCTAGAAACAAAGATAAGAAGCGACTTTATGTCGGATGAAGAAAAACTATCCCACGATGGTTTTGGTGTATCATCAAGAAGACTTAAAGATATGGGGTTTAAAAGTGTTGGTGAAATTATAGCCTATGGTTATACAAATGGTGGTGATGTGGTTCATGCTTGGAAAAATAGTCCAAGTCATAATCGTGTATTACTTGGAAATTATAAATACCTGGGTGTTAGTAAAACTGATAGATATTATTGTGTAATATTTACCAGATAAATGCGAGTGTAGCTCAGTTGGTTAGAGCGTTATTTAAATCATGCGGGAGTAGCTCAATGGTAGAGCGATACGTTACCAACGTATAGGTTGAGGGTTCGAATCTGATTACTCGCCAAATTAAGGATGACATAAATGTTATCCTTTTTTATTTGTTTTATTCGATTAATTGAACTATATTTGTTAAATGATAGGAGTATGAGTCCGTACATAAAAATTGGTCGAATAGGACATCGCTACCAAAACCTATCATTTTTTAATAAATAAAACAAAGAATTATGATTAGAATTATTAAAGTATTAATGGATTTCGGGATGGATTTTGAATATGAAAATCGTGGGTCTGAAGGTGAGAAGATTGTTTCCTATGAACTAGGGTTAGATATATCCAACCAAAATGGTAAGATATATTACTCTTGTGGTTGTGAACCAGAAACAGTTGAAGATGTAGATTTTGAATACATGCGACTTGCTAGTGAAGTACAAGACGAATGTATCGCACAAACAGCATCCTTTTAATATGAGTGATGATGTAGCTTGCCCATATTGTGGCACATACCAAGAGATTAACCACGATGATGGTTATGGGTATGAAGAAGATGGAAATCATGAACAACAATGTTATAATTGTGAAAAGAATTTTATCTTCACAACCGCAATAATATATCATTATGAAGGTTATAAAGCAGATTGTTTGAATGGTGATGAACACTTATATAAACCAGTGCCAACTGCACCTAGGTGTTACGCTAAAATGAGGTGTGAAATGTGTGGTATTGAAAGAGAACCAACGGAAGATGAAAAAGTAACATATAGTATACCAGAAAAACCGAATTATGATTAAAAACCCAACCATAGCAATAATAGGATTAGGATATGTTGGGCTACCACTTGCCGTTGCTTTTGCAAAAAAGTATAAGGTGATTGGTTTTGATATTGATAATAAACGAGTATCACAATTACAAGAAGCATTTGATTCAACATTAGAGATGAGTTCACCAGAACTAATAGAGGTGTTACACCCAAATGGTTTAACTGTTACAACAGACCCATATGTCCTTGGTAAAGCAGATGTTTTTATCATTGCAGTTCCAACACCAACAAATCATAATAATGAGTCTGTATTAACACCACTTATTAAGGCATGTGAGAATGTTGCATGTGTACTTGAAAAAAATAAGGTTGTGATTATAGAATCAACTGTATACCCAGGTGTTACAGAAGATATTCTAGTTCCAATACTTGAAAAAGAATCTGGTCTTAAATTCAATGAAGATTTCTTCGTTGGTTATTCACCAGAAAGAATCAACCCAGGTGATAAGAAACACACAGTTACAAAGATACTTAAGGTTACATCTGGTTCAACACCAGAGTCTGCCAAATACATAGATGAACTATATGCATCAATCATTACGGCTGGTACATACTTAGCACCATCTATTAAAGTGGCAGAAGCAGCGAAGGTAATTGAGAACACCCAAAGAGACATTAACATAGCATTTATGAATGAATTGGCTAAGATATTTAGTCTATTGGATATTGATACTAAAGAGGTGTTGGATGCTGCTGCAACCAAGTGGAATTTCTTAAAATTTACACCAGGTCTTGTTGGTGGTCATTGTATTGGGGTTGACCCATATTACTTGGCTCAAAAAGCAAGGGCAGAGGGTTATAACCCAGAGTTAATATTAGCAGCTCGTAGACTTAACGATGGTATGGGTGCTTATGTTGGTAGAGAAGTCATCAAGTTGATGATTAAACACAATAAACAAATAAATGGTGGTAATGTATTGGTTTTGGGAATTACTTTTAAAGAGAATTGTCCAGACATTAGAAATACCAAGGTGGTTGATATTGTTTCAGAGTTAGAGAAATTCTACGTTAATGTAGATGTATATGACCCTTGGGCAAATCATGATGAGGTTGAAGATGTGTTTGGTATAGATTTACTACATGTAGAAGACTTAAATATAAAAAAATATGATGGTATAGTATTAGCCGTTGGACATGATGAGTTTAAAACAATTATAAATATTAATAACTTTGATGGTGTGGTATATGATGTTAAGTCGTTCCTACCAAAAGAAAATGTAAATGATAGATTATGAATAAAGAAGAATTTGAAGAATGGGTTGTTGATGTGCACTGTGATTTATTTCACGTGATGCCAACATACATGGATGACGAACATGGTGTTAGGATAGACCAACTAAGGGTTTTAAGTGCTATTAACAAACACCCAAAGGTATTACAACATAAAACATTAAAACAACTACTCGAACAATTCGAGGTATTAAATTAAGAGATATGGATGAATGGGAAAGCAGATTGTTTAAATACAATTACACTTCGTATTGTCAAGGTACGGCAGATAGAGGTGTTGGATATGCACTTTTAAATGTGCCAAGAAGTACTACATTTAATAACAATAGAAGTGTACTAATGAATAGTAGGCATAACGATAATCATGAGATTGATATTGAAAGTGTTGAGGATTTAACAATTCACTTCTAATATTTGGTTATTAAAAATAATTATTATATATTTGTAAAATGAAATTACTTAAAGAATTTAAAGACTTTGCCATTAAGGGTAATATGATGGATATGGCAATCGGTATCATTATCGGTGCATCATTTAATGGTATCATCAATATCTTGGTTAAGAAAATAATTCTACCACCAATTGCTTATATATCTAACGGTATCAATTTAAAAGATAAACGTATGGTATTACAAGAAGCCACTGGTGATACTACAGAAATAGTAGTTGAATATGGTGAACTAATAGAAGCCTTTATAGACTTCTTTATTATTGGTCTGGTATTGTTTATAGTTGTTAAGATTATGAACAAATGGATGGACAGAGCACAAGACCCAAGAGATATTACCGTTAAAACACCTAAAAATATTCAACTATTAAGTGATATTTCAGATTTACTTGAAAAACAAAATGAATTATTAAAAAACAAATAAATATTATGGGAAGCTTCTATTCAACATGTTCGATATCGGATATGACATTAACAAATCAAAAAACAAGTATTCAATTACTAGTACCAACCTTTTCTAAAGATTTTTCAGAACATAAGGGTATGATAGTATCTAACGATGGGGCAATGTGTTTCTTTGCACCATTTGGGTTTCCAATCCATGGTAGATATTATGACTATGGGCAAATTGAAGATATAGAAAGAGATGCAAACGTTGAAATGCTTGAGGATTTCTTCAACCTATCAATAGAACAAATACTAGAGAATGTTGGTGATGACCGTTGGCATAAATATGGTGAAAAAAGAGATGGTGATTCAACTGATAACCACTGGAAAATCACTGGTAAAGATGGTGGTGCTGTTAAGAATCAAGATGTGTTCCTTGAATTGGGGATGACATATTTTAGAACTGAGGTTTTAGAATACCTAGAAGAAGGTTGGAAAGATTTAATACCTGGGGCTAAAGAACATGGTCAATACACAATTGGTGGTAGAATAGGACAATACTTTGATGAATTAAAAAAATTAAGAAAAGAAGATAAATCAATATTTGGTTCAAAATATGAATCAAAATATGGTACTAGTTTATATCTACCAAGTTTGATTGAAATTAGTATGTGGGATTTATTACCAATCACTCAAGAAACATCTGGTGATGAAATGCTTAAGCAAGTTACGTTCTTATACAATCTTGGATATCGTAAACTAGGTAAAATGTTATTACCATCAGTTTATGGTTCACAACAAGACAATTGGTTTGAAACACTTAAGTTTAATAAATTCACCAATGATTTATTGGTTAAAGATATTAACGAATATAATAGTTGGATGATTGAAGATTATACCACTGATGGTGTTTTTGATAAAGAAGGTTTTATTGAAGACTATGGTGAAAAATATCTTGAACAAATAGAAATGATTCAAAATGGGTAAAAAAGATGTAAGTAGATTTTTAAGTCTTGTATTAAGACATAAACCAGAGACGATTGGAATTACCCTAGATGAAAATGGGTGGGTAGATGTTGATGTGTTATTATCTTCACTAAAATCTCATAATAGAGAAATTACTTTTGGTGAACTTAAAGAATCGGTCATCACCAATAATAAGCAACGATTTACCTTTAACGATGATGAAACCCAAATTAGGGCTAATCAAGGACATAGTGTTGATGTTGATTTACAATTAAAACCTTCTAAACCACCAAGTAAATTATACCATGGGACTGTTGAGAAAGCAATTCAAGGTATAAAAGAGACTGGTTTAAAGAAAATGAATCGTCACGCACTACATTTAAGTGAAGATGTGGCTACGGCTACTAATGTGGGTTCTAGACGTGGTGATGCAATCATACTAGAAATTGATTCTGGTGCAATGGACATAGATGGATTTGAATTCTGTCAATCAAAAAATGGTGTGTGGCTTATTGATATAGTACCACATAGATATATTAACTTTGAAAACTATTAAATAATGAAAGGACTTATTGATAGATATATGAGCAGTTACCTTAGATTGGTGGTACTCATAGTTATTAGTATTATGGCTGGACTATCATTATTATTAAGCCCAGAAAACGTTAGCCATTTGGTTATTAGATTTGTTGGGGTTATATGGGTAATAGATGGTATTAATTATATTGGGTTGTATAAACTTAAACGACTTAAAGATAAATCAGATACAGAAGAATGGGTGAAATAGATAAAAAATTAGACGAACTAATAGACTTAGTGGTAAAGGAAAAGGACTATAGTAGTGGGACTGTTCTTTATGCTCTAAAGGGTGCAAAGTGCATACCACATCACCATAGGGTGTTTGCTTTAGAGGTTTGTAGGTTGGTTAAAGATAAGATGAGACCAATGCTTGAAGCAGAAAAAGCATCATGGAACTAATGAAAAAATTAAGATATAATATTAAGAAGTGGTTTTTAAAGAGAAAATTAAAAAAGTTCTTTAAAAAACTTAATTGGTCACATGATGATATCATGGGGATGACTAGTCATTGTGGTTCATTAGATGATGCCACGAAACACCTTACATATAGATTATTACAAAAATTCTTATGTGATGAAAGGGAAGAGAAAATTTTACACATGACGGCTAAAGTATTGGTTAGAGATGGGTTTATTAGGGGTTGGAAATAATGTATAAAGTTAGATTCAATTTAGGTAGGGGTCCTCGGTATATGACCTGGAAGATAGAAAACCCAGATGGTACTGTAGAGTATTTAGAACCAAATGACATATCTTTATCAATGTATGGTTGTGAACTTAAAAACAACCCTAAAGCTGCTAAAAGAATATTTGATGGTGCAAACAAATATGTGTGTGCATTTATTAAGTGTAAAACGTTAATTATTAGTGAACCATTAACCGAAGACAAAGATATTAGTATGTCTTTAATGTATAACCCAAGGGTTAAACCTTATTGGGTTAATAATAATGGTGATAACTTAGATGGTAAAAAGATTGATTGGGTGATAACCAATGGTCGTAAATTATGGTTTAAAAACCTTGACTATTTCAAATAATGTTATTATATTGGTGCTATGAAAAACAAAATATTTATAGACCTAGATAGTGAACGAGATGAAACCATCTTAATAACCAAACCAGAGAACATTGTTGAAGAAATATCTGATGAAGAATCTGCAAAGAAGATGATTCTTGAGGATATAACAACGGTATGTCAAGCATTGGGTACACTAATCAAAGTAGGTAACGACAGTGAGTATTTCGATGGTGAAAAATCTGCAAAGATTTGTATCAAATACTTAGAAGATAACTTTATAAAATAAAGGATGATAAATTGTGAATTATGTAATAGAGAAAAAGAGCTAACCTCACATCATCTAATACCAAAACAAGTACACGCTAAGAGTTATACCATGGGTCTTTACACTAAAGAGGAAATGAGGTCTAATAGAGCAATGCTTTGTCGTTTATGTCATCGAGAGATACATAAGTTTTTCACCCATAAAGAATTAGCAACTATTTATTATACAGTAGAGTTGTTAAAAAATAATGAGACCGTAAAGAAGTTCTTGGTCTGGGCTAGAAAACAAAAGTAATTATGAAACTAACCAAAATTTACAAAAAACTAATCACCGAAGCAAGTAATTCACATTCATACGGATGTGTCATGCTTTATTTTGATGCTAAAGAACCATTGTTCAAACAAGCACAAAAAATAATAGAAAAAGATGACCTATACTTAGGTACTGAAGATGACCCAGGTTATGGTTTAGAAACAGAACCACATGTTACTGTATTATATGGTATTCATGGTGATGTTCCAGATGAAGATGTTGAAGCTAAAATAGATAACTTCACCCAACCAGAAATAAACTTGAAGGATATATCAATATTTGATAATGCAGCCAAGGGGTTTGATGTGGTTAAATTTGATATCACCAATAAGGAACTGAATAAGATGAATAAGGATGTATCTAAATTACCCCACACAACAGATTACCCAGATTATCATGCACATATTACAATTGCATATGTTAAAGCTGGTAAAGGTGAGAAATATGTTCAAACATTATCAGAGGATAAACAAATTAACATTAAACCCAATAAGATAGTCTACAGTAAACCAGATGATTCCAAAAAAACTTATGATTTTAACGGATAAATAACTAGGTTTGTTGATAGGTTTAATATTTATTAATATGACAACATTTAATATAATAATTTATTCAACACTACCAACATTCTTATATATATTCTTTATATATTCGGTTTTACCATATAACACATTTAAGATAAGAAAGTCTTTATTGTACTGGGGTTTTGGTGCACTTTCTATTTTACTTGTCATGGGTTTTTATAAGTTATTCCCAAATTGGAGTAACCTACCAAGCATTCTTACTAATATGTATACCGATAAACTTGGTTATTTACACATTAGGAACTTCATACAGATAGGTTTATTAGAAGAATTGAGTAAGATGATTATGTTCTTATTGTTGGGTGTACTTGGAAGTAGGTTACCAATGTTTAAGGCGTTATCACCAATTGAAACTATGCTTTATTGTGGTTTTCTAGCACTTGGATTTGCGGGTGTTGAAAACATATACTATGGTCAAAATGTTAATAACCCAGAATTTGTTTTAAAACTTCGTTCAATTACTTCAGTACCAGCTCATCTTATATTTGGGTTATATATGGGGTATTTTATAGCTAAGGGTAAATTAATTTTGCGTATTAAAAATAAATCATATATCGATTTATTACTAAGTAACAATAAATTTAGAAAGGTAATATTTGGATTATTTGGGTTGTTTGTTGCCATGGTTCTTCATGGTATTTATAACCTACACATAGCTTTAAACACCTATTCATTTATAAGTGGAACGTATATATTTTTATTTGCAGCCACATTTGGATTATATTGGTGTTACAACGACATCCGAAAAATAACTTCATAATCCCTTGTTTTTATAGAAAATTAGAACTATATTTGTACTATAATAATATTTCAAACCATTGATTTATTATTAAAAAATAGTATATTAGTTACCTATGGCAAAGAAAAGGGTAATTAAAAAGGTAACACCTAAGAAACCAGCACCTAAAAAAAAGACGGTGGTGACAAAAAAGGCAGTACCTAAGAAAAGGGTTACAAAGAAAACTGTAACTAAAAAAAATGTAGTGGCGAAGAAGGTTGTTATTAAAAAGAAAACAACATCTTCACGTAGACCAGTTAAGAAAACTAGTGTAACAGAAGCTAAACACGATAAAGTACCAGTTAAAACGGTTAAGAAACCTAAAAACGTTAAAAACTTTGTTAAGATTAGTACCACATCCAAACATAGTAAGTTTGTTGATGCTGGTAAAAGAGTTCAAGCTGGTGAGTTACAATGGTCAAGATATGTGGTAGAGGGTAATGTCTCATATCACTATTATTTAATATTAAAATAAAAGATAATGACAATTTTTGAAAAAATGTGTGCGGATTTCTTAGCGGCTTATAAGGCCAAAGAAATGGAAAAGAAAGATTTTTTAGGTTTCCTTAAATCGGAAATTCTTAGAGAGGGTAAACCCACAGATGATGCTTATGTGATTCTTAAACTTAAATCTATGTTTAATAAATTAGAGGATTCTGATTCAATCACTGAAATGGAGTTTAATGTGTTTCATTCATATATTCCAAAACAAATGAGTGAAGAAGAATTAACTGTTATTATTGGTTTAGTGGTTCAAGAATCGTTAAACGCAAATATGGGTACAATCATGAAACATTTGATTAAAACATACCCAGGTCAATATGATGGTAAAATGGCATCAATAATTGCTAAAAAATTATTATAAAAAATAAGTCAGAGAACGTATCGCACTACGGTGAGAAACCTCCAGACATCACAGTTTAAGGTAGGAGACGAAAGTCGATTGCACTACCGAGGATGCAACTCAAACAGACCGAGGGGATGAACTGCCCGTTGAGGTCGGGTTAGAGGCAAATAGGTAAATGATACGATAAAGCAGAATTTGGGGTAAGCTCAACTTATTATTAAAAAAAACAATTAAATGAATAGAGAAAAAATCTTTGATAACTTAGATAACTTACTTGCTAATAAGCATGGTAAGAATTTCATAAACCATCTAGTGATGGCTTATGTACCAGTGAATAAAGTTGATAAGGTTTTTATCAGACCACAGAAGGTTAAATTTAAATGTGCAATCATTGATGAACAATTAATATCTGTTAATGAAATACTTAAGGGTGTTACAGAAGATGCGTTTAAAGATGATGTATTCAAGTATCTTCACACAATGTTTGATACTAAAAGTGAACCAGAAACACCAATTAAGAAATTAATGGGTGATAAGAAGCTTGGTATCCAAGGTACTAAAACCGATACCTTTATGTCTATTGATGGTTATTTCCTTTTCTATGATTGGCTTTCAACTAAAATTATGTTGGGTGATAAACATATCACCTGGTTAATGAGAAAGGCTAAGGAAACCCTTACTGATAGCACTGGTAATAGGGTTAAAAAAGAGGTGGAGAAAAAAGAGGTTAGAGCAACCTTTGCCCTTGGTGACCTACCAGCACTACAAGCCCTTAAGGATAAATTAGATGGGAAAAAATAAACATGTTAAGAGTGGGTGGAATAAGGGTAACTATTGTGGTTGCCACTATTGTACTGGTACTACTTATGAAGATTGGTTGGAGTTAAAACATAATCTAAAACCTAAACATAAAAATACTCTATAAATGTTTGCTTATTAAATATATTATACTTATCTTTGTCCTATAATTGTAAAACAATATATATGGATATTAAGAAAACAGTAAACCCAGAAGATTATAGTGTTGGTGTGATAGTTGCACGGTTTCAAACCCACGAATTACATGACCCACACAAAGAGATGATTGATATCGTCTGTGATAATCATAAAAAGGTACTTATTTTCCTTGGAATATCTACAATTCCAAATACCAAAAGAAACCCATTAGATTTTGCCACTAGAATGGTGATGATACAAGAATATGCACCAAAAGCGGTGATTATACCAATTAAGGATAATCGTTCTAATTTAGTATGGAGTAAATATTTAGATTCACAAATATCATTAATATTTGGTGATGCTAATGTTAAACCATTACTATATGGTAGTAGAGATTCTTTTATCCCATTCTATGAGGGTAGATTTGATACTGCTGAATTAACAAGCGATGTTATGATTAGTGGTACTGAAATAAGAAATAACGTTTCCAAAGAAATCCTAATGTCTCAAGACTTCCGAGCTGGGGTTATACACGCAAATTACGCACAAAGAGCAGTATCATATCCAACGGTTGATGTTGTTGCATATAATGATAAAGGTCAAATCTTAATGGCTAAGAAACCAAACGAAGACAAGTATAGATTTGTTGGTGGATTTGTTGACACAAGTGATAATAGACTTGAACATTCTGCTAGACGAGAGTTTATGGAAGAAACTGGTGGTAGTGGTGAAATAGGTGAATTAAAATATGTTTGTTCACAAGCCATTGATGATTGGAGATATAAGAAAGAAGACTCTGGTATTATGACCACACTCTTTATTGGTTATTTCAGATGGGGTTATGTAAGACCCTCAGATGATATTAGTGAACTTAAATGGATGGACTTCTCTAGATTCTTAGATATGGGTTATATTAAACATAATATGATGCCAGAACACGAAACCTTAATGATTACCCTTGTTAATAAAATTAAAGATGGTACATTAGGTATTAAAACACTTGAAGAACAAAATACAGAAAAACTATAATATGGAAACATTAGAACTAAATAAACAAGGGGTTAAGACAGTTACCTTACCCAAGCGTAAGATAGCAGACGTACCTAGACTATTATGGGCAGATGCCTATACTGCTGGGTCAAATAAGTTTCAATCGGCTAAAGCTAAACAAGAATCTGTTTACTATGTCACATTCCGTAGACAACTATCTACTGTTAATCCACTCTTATATAATGTGGGTGATGATAGAATTATCTTCGGTGGTCTACAACGACTATTAGAGAAGATTTTCTATGAACCAGTAACACATAAAGAGATTGATGATGCTAAGGAATTTCTTTCTACATTCAAAGCCACAACATTAGGTTATGCAGAATATGAGTTTCCAGAGGAAATGTGGAGAACAGTTGTAGACGAATATAACGGTAGACCACCAATCCTTATTAAAGGGATGCCAGAGGGTTCTGTTGTATATCCTAATGAACCAGTTGTACAAGTTACATCAATGGTTGATGGTATGGGTGAATTAGCAGCTTGGTTTGAATCTACCATCCTTAAGGTATGGGCAGTTTCAGAACGTATCACACAGAACGAACATTGGATTACAAAACTTAAAGGTATGATTCATGGAATTGAACCAGATTTAGATGATGAATCTGTTCACTTTCAAGCATCACTTATGCTTACCGATTTCGGTGACAGAGGTGGTATAACACCAGAAGAATCAGAAGAATTAGGTATGGCTCACTTATATACGTTCCCAGGTACAGACACATGTTCTGGGGCATATCAAGCTTGGTATAATGCTAATAAAACACCAGTGGGTAGTAGTGTTAATGCACTTGCCCATAGAAACGTACAAGCATATAAATTAGAAAATGATGTTTATGAAGCGATTTATAACTCATGTAAAGATAACGAAATCATTTCGATGGTTGCCGATTGTTACGATTTCTACTATGCAGTAAGAGAATACTTATTACCACTAGCACTCCGTAGTATCAAAGAAGAAAATGGAAAGGTTGTAGTGGGTAGACCAGACTCTGGAAATGCAGTAGAACAAGTCCTATGGCTTTGTAGACTAGCTAAGAGATATGGTTTATATACCACAAAGGTAATTGATGGTGTTGAGTGGTACTTCGGTACAACACTTAAGTTCATCGAGGGTGATGGAATGAAATATGATACAATGTGGGAAATCATTCAAGCATTAGAAAAAGAAGGATTTGCACCACACGGTTGGGGATTATTTGGCGTAGGTGGTGGACTAAGAAATGGTATCAAAAGAGATAACCTTTCTGCTAAATACGCACTATGTTCAATGGGTTACGACCACGTTGGTGTTACAAAGTTCTCTGAAACACTAGGTAAAACTACTTTACCTGGACCTTTCAAAGTTTTAAGAAGTGCCGAAGCATTACATAATAAAGAAACCATAGTGTTTGATACTGAAAAAGGAGAAGATGCAATGGTGGTTTACTATGATGGTTCTAATATATACAAACCATTTGGTGAGGGTCAAGATGATGACTTCTTAGTTATTAGAGCAAGGATTAGAGAACAGTGGGATAGTATGCCACTTAATCTAACATCTGATACTAATCATAATTATCCAGCTAGTAAAGCAATACTTGCAAAACGTATTGAATTACTTAAGGAATATGCACCTAATAAACACGCTAAAAACTACTAAGATGAATTTAACAGATTTATTAAAAGATAAGGTCGTATTGTATATGACCGATGCGTTGGTTGAGGTAGAACTCACCATTAAAACGGCTGAGGAAGTAAAACACTCAAGAGACTTAGAACCCTCAACAAGAGAGAACGATTGGTGGCCTGCCTCTGAGTCTTGGAGAACAGTAAGTGTTGTATTTACTAATGGATTTAGGAAGTCTTATGGTAGCCTATCAGAAATTAAATTAAAAGAGTAAAATTATGGAAAGAAAGATAAGTGAAACACCCAACAAGTGGGTTATATTAGGATTACCAGATAACCATTATAAAGTTTATGGAACTTGGGCTGGTGGTTATTTGGATGGTGATAGATGGAAATTAAATTCTGGAATAAAAGAGGTTGAACAAGATGATGACTTCTATTATTTTATTGGATATAGTGGAAGTTGTTATAAATGCGATAAAAAAGGATATGGTGTGATGACATCCTTTGGTCATGATGTTTTAGATAAGATGATAGGATTAGCAAAAGGACAAGTTGAAGTACTTGATGATGTTGATGATTGGGCAGAACACATAAAAGAATAGTCGAAAAAGGGTTAACAGTAGACTTTAAAGACACAAACCAGTAACCTTGCGGGGCATATGTCCCCAATACACCAAACCCTAAGCATATGTAGTGGGTGAGAAAGCTGTTAGGTGTCATTTTTAAATAAAAAATTATGGAAATTAAACCACTAGATTTAACATTACAACAATGGGTTAAAGACCATATAGAGTTTAGAGAATTCCTAGAGAAAAAGATGCGTGAGTATTGTATGTCTGAATTAAAGATAGATAAGTCTAGGTTTGGTGAAAAATAATTAGTATCTTTGTATTATGGAAACAGAAGAAATTTATAAAAAAGCATATAGTAGATATATCTCACCATCTATGTATGATAAGATGTTTAGTAATGGGTGGCGTTTTCAAGAGTTCCCATTCGGTGGAGGAAATAAAGATATTATACTTGCTAGAATTGAAGAATTATTGATAACTAAACAAGTTAAATGTGGTTATATGGCTACGTCAATACGAGGATATCATAACTACTATTATATATACAAAAAGAAATAAAATATGGAAATAATAGGTTATATAATCAATTTCATTGTTTTTGGGGTATTAATCCTTGCATGGATTGCTATGTGGACACATGATGATTCACGAATGACCGATGAACAACTCTATGGTATGAGTGCCGAAGAGTACTCCCGTAAGATGATGGGTGATGAAACCTATGAAAAATATTTAAATCAAGGTAAAGATGAAAAGAGTTTGGAGAAACCTAAGTCGGAGTAAACCACCAGTAAATGAAGAGGTCGAACTACAACATATGATTGTGGGTATCGGTGCACCAGAACGTGAGGGTTGGTTTAGCACTGGTAGGATGAGAGAGAGTGGTACATATAGTATATTACAAAATAAAAGTGGAACTGTAGATTACAGACCACCAACCCATTGGAGAGCAATTAAAACAGATTAAGATGAAAAACGATTTAGGAAAACGAATGAAAGAGAACTACGAGTATAGGACTAAATCCTATATTCCTAGACGAACATATACAATAATTAGATTAGATGGTAAAGCTTTTCACACCTTTACAAAAGGGTTTGAAAGACCATATGATACTAAGTTAATGGATGCAATGAATTATGCAACCAAGATGCTTTGTGAGAATGTACAAGGTTGTAAGTTGGGTTATACACAGTCTGATGAAATTAGTTTATTATTAACTGATTTTGATAAGATTGGTACTGATGCTTATTTAGATGGTGCTATTCAAAAGATAGTATCAATTACTGCATCTATGGCTACGGCATACTTCAATAGATACATGCTTGAAAATGATATTACTGCTAAATTGGCTTTCTTCGATAGTCGAGTGTTTAGTATTCCAGAAGCAACTGAAGTTGAAAACTATTTCATTTGGCGACAAGAGGATTGTGTTAGAAACTCAATTAGTATGACTGCACAGTCACTTTATAGTCACAAAGAACTACACGGTGTTAACACATCTGGTATGCAAGATTTATGTATGGAGAAGGGTGTTAATTGGAACGACCAACCCGATGGGTTTAAAAGGGGTCGTATGATTGTTAAAGAGCAATATGAAATCCAAGCATTTGACCTGGAGACTAGTGGTTTAGATAACAACCATAGACCAATTAATGTTGGTACTGCAATCAGAAATAGGTGGGCTATCAAACCAGCTACTTGGATTCTAAGAGATAGAGAAGAGTTTAGCGATTTAATACCAAAACGATAATGAATGTATTATCACTTTTCGATGGATTATCTGGTGGACAGATAGCATTACGTAACTTGGGTATTACACCCACTAATTACTATGCATCTGAAATAGACAAGTTCGCTATCAAGGTTACCCAACATAATTTTCCAAATACTATACAGCTTGGTGACATCACAAATATAGGTGTTGCCAAGCCTTTTATGGATTCTTGGATATATGATAAAACCACCATGGAAAAACTTCATAATATAGGTGGTGGTATCGATTTACTAATGGGTGGAAGCCCTTGCCAATCATTTAGTAAGGCTGGTGATGGCACTGGTTTTGATGGTAAGAGTAAGTTATTCTGGGAATACCTAAGAATACTTAAAGAGGTGAAACCTAAATACTTCTTACTAGAGAATGTAGTAATGAAAAAGGAGTGGGAAGATGTTATAACAGAGGCAATGGGTGTTGAACCCATCATGATTAACTCTAATCTTGTAAGTGCTCAAAATAGAAAACGATTATTCTGGACTAATATACCAAATGTAGAACAACCAGAAGATAGGGGTATCCTACTTAAAGACATTCTTGAGGACGATGCAGACCCTAAGTATGCTATTAGTGATTCTAAGATAGATAGAGTACTAAACTCTCAATGGGGTAAAGGTTTCTTCTATGATAAGTCACATGATAAGATTGGAACTGCAATTGCTGGTTATCATAAACTACCAACAGATGGTACATACATTGACCTGGGTTACCCAAGGAAGATAACACCAACAGAATTTGAAAAATTACAGACTGTACCAGTGGGATATACTGATTGTGTGAGTGATACACAACGCTATGCTATGGTGGGTAATGGGTGGACAATTGATGTTATAAGTCATATCTTAAAAAATATGGAATTGGGTTGATTAATTCAATTAATAGAACTATATTTGTTTAAACAACAAAATATGAATGTATTATCACTATTTGATGGGATGTCTTGTGGACAGATTGCGTTAGAAAGAATAGGAGTAAAAGTAGACAATTATTATTCAAGTGAGATTGATAAGCATGCTTTGAAAGTTACCGAAAAGAATTACCCAAATACAATACAAGTGGGTGATGTAAAAGAATTAAAGGGTAGTGATTTACCTAAGATTGATTTAATGATGGGTGGAAGCCCATGTCAAGGGTTTAGCTTTAGTGGTAAACAATTGAATTTCGATGACCCAAGGAGTAAGTTGTTCTTTGAATTTGTTAGATTAATAGATGAAATCAAACCTAAATACTTCTTACTAGAGAATGTGGTGATGAAGCAAGAGTTTCAAGATGTGATAACAGAAGCATTAGGTGTTGAACCTATTATGATTAATTCTCAATTGGTAAGTGCTCATCATAGAAAGAGGTTGTATTGGACTAACATTCCAAATATAGAGCAACCAGAAGATAAGGGTATTGGTTTAATAGATATACTTGAGGATGATGAAATGATAGGACCCTCAGCGATTAGAGGTCGAAGACTTAACAAGGCAACAATACTTGGTAGAAGACTAAATGAACGTGGTAAGAGGGATGATTATAATAAAGAGATACCTATTACCCAATGTCTTGAAGTAAGGGCATCAAATAGGACTAAATCAAACTGTTTAACAACAGTTGCCAAAGATAATGTATTAACAACAATGCCGATTGGGAGACACCCAGATGCGTTTAAAAAGGGTTTACCCTTTAGATATTATACAATAAAAGAATATTGCAGACTACAAACAGTGCCAGATGATTATTTTGAAGGTGTTGCAAGTGAAAATCAAGCCAGAAAAATGATTGGTAATGGTTGGACTGTAGATGTAATAGGACACATATTAAAAAACATGGAATTATGATTAATGATAAATCAGTATTTTTCTGGGGTGGTATCTGTAGCCAATGGTATCCTTCGGATTTTGAAATAAACGAAGAAAAATTTACATCTGCTGAACAGTATATGATGTATAAGAAAGCATTACTATTTGAAGATGAAGAAGTAGCCAATGCAATAATGAGAACCAACAACCCTAAAGACCAAAAAGCTTTAGGTAGAAAAGTGAGGGGATTTGATAAAGATGTATGGGAAGAAGTATGTCGTGAGTATGTTTACGAAGGTAATTATGCTAAATTCACACAAAACCCAGAGTTACTTGAAGAATTACTTAGCTATGGCGATAGAGAGATAGTAGAAGCTAGTCCAGAAGACCCAATTTGGGGTATTGGACTACATGAAAACGATAAAAGAGTCCTTGATAAAGAACAATGGTTAGGAACTAACTGGTTGGGTGAGGCAATAATGAGAGTGAGAGACGAATTAAACGCACATAAACCATAAGATATGAAACCAATACCATTTAAAGAACAAACAAACGTAGCAGCCGAAACACAAGATGAATATGGTGACTTACCATTTCTTGATATGAAGGGTAAAACGGGTACAATAGTATCTTGTTGGGGATTATCCGAAGAAGAAATAGCAGAGGTTGTTAAGACTGGTAAGATATGGGTTGGGTTAATGTGTTTTGGTAACCCATTAACACCAAGCCTTTTGACCGTTAATAAAACGGATTTATTTGAAACAACAACCATACCATGTACCTCTTGTGGTATTAACGATGTTGAAGGAATTGTTAATATGGTTGAGGATAACCTGGTTAATGAAAAAGAATGTAAAGATTGTGATAGTGTAAAATAAAGATTATGGAACAAAAACCTAAAGACAACTTCAGATTTAACTTTGGTGGGTTACCACCAAACAAGATATGGTTCACATCAGACCCACACTTTTTTCATACTAACATCATTAAATATACCGATAGACCATTTGATAATGTTGGTGAAATGAATATGGCGTTGGTTAGAAATTGGAATAATACGGTTAAAGATGATGACCTTATATTTTGCCTTGGGGATTTTGCCTTGGGGAAGAATCAAGAATGTAACGACCTACTTCAAGTATTAAATGGTCAGAAGGTTTTAATCATTGGTAATCATGAAAGAACGATTATGAAACACCCAGCAAATAGAGATATGTTTGATGGTGGTATCTATGAAAGACTAGAGATTAAGGTTAATGATGATGAGGTTTCAGATAACTTTCAACACTTAACACTTTCACATTACCCAATGATTACTTGGAATCATTCACATAGGGGTTCTTGGCAACTATTTGGACACGTACATGGTGTTTTGGATGGTAACCCTAAGTTATCACCAAACCAATTAGATGTAGGTGTTGATTCACATAACTTCACCCCCATTTCTTATCAAACAGTTAAGGAATTAATAACCATAGAAAATATAAATAGGGTTAAAATAACAAGAGTGAATAACCACAATAAAGATGATAATAGTAACAGTAACCGATGAACAAAGAGAAAGGGCGAGTAAGCTTTATGATTTTGAAGCATTAAATAATAGTATTACAAAGGGAGAGGGCAACGTTGTCGGCTCAATAGGTGAAATAGTCGTTTGTGATTATTTTGATGGTACACAAGCCAACACATATGATTATGATATAATCTTAAATAATAAAAAGATAGATGTTAAAACTAAAAAATATCAGAGTCATTTAGTACCACATATGGGTTGGAACTTAAACATACCAGTGTTTAACACAACTCAAGAGTGTGACCACTATTGTTTTGTTGTTGTATCTGATGACTTAAAAAAGGCTTGTATATTTGGTTTCATTAAAAAAGAAAACTTTTATAAAAGGGCAGTGTTAGGTAAGAAAGGTGAAGTAGACCCAAATGGTAATGGTGTGTGGAAGTTTAGGTCAGACTGTTATAATCTATCACCAAAAGAATTAAAGTTACCTAAAAAAATTGAACAAAATGGATAATTTAACAAAATGGGATAAGAAGTTTATTAGTCTGGTGGCGGAAGTAGCCTCTTGGTCTAAGGACACTAATAGGCAAGTAGGGTGTGTTATCGTAAATGATGATAAAGATGTACTTACACAAGGTTATAATGGTTTCCCAAGGGGTTCAGATGACGACAAAGACCCTAGACGTTATGAGAAACCAGCGAAATACATGTGGACTGAACACGCAGAACGAAATGCGATATATAATGCAGCTAGGTCTGGGACAATATTAAAGGGTGGAACACTCTATTGTAGTTTCTTCCCTTGTGTTGATTGTTGTAGGGCTACGATTCAAGTAGGGATAAAAAAAGTATATGCACCTAAACCAGATTTAAATCATAAAACATGGGGTGATGGGTGGATAGAAGGTATCATCATGTTAAAAGAATGTGGTGTTGAAATAATTTGGATATAAAAAATTAATTATGAGTGAAAAAAAAATGATATTATTAGGTGTTGCCAATGAAGGGGAACAGAACTTTGAATTAGCACTTGTTAAAGAGTGGGTAATCAATAAAACTACCTTGGTTGGTAATACTGTGTTCTTCGAAGTAGATGGCACATATTTTTCAGTAGATAGACAAAAATTTGATAACATAATAACAAAATAATATGGTATTACGAGCAATTAAAAACGCCTTTAAATTAAAGGAAAACAGAGGTTGGGATAGAATATACTTTGCAATTGATTTACATAGTACGGTGGTTAAACCAAACTACAGTACTGATTCAATTCCAACAGAGTTCTACCCACACTCAAAAGAGGTGTTACAAGCACTAACTAAGCGTGATGATATCGCACTTATTATGTGGACTTGTTCACACCCACACGAAATAGTTAAATACGTTAAGTTCTTCAAGGACATGGATATTGTATTTGACCATATAAATAAAAATCCAGAAGTTAAAACCGATGTTAATGGTTATGGTAACTATGATGATAAGCCTTATATGAGTGCAATCATTGATGATAAAGCTGGGTTTGATGCCGACACCGAATGGGAAGGTATAAAAGAATATTTTGAATTATGAAAAAATTTGTATTAACAACAAAGAGTGAAAGTGGTGACGATTATATTTATTTAATCGAACACAAAAAACAACCCACTATGAAAGAATTAGATAAATTCTTAATGATTAACGGTTGTGATATGGATGAAGAAAGGACATATGAAGATGTCGTACATCTAGAAGAAATAAAAGAATTTGAAACAATACCATCATGAAAAAAATAGTAGTATTTACGGGAGCTGGTGTATCAGCCGAATCGGATATCTCAACATATAGAGACATCACAGATGGTCTTTGGTATAACTATAAGGTTGAAGAAGTTGCAACCATTGAAGGTTGGAAGGCCGATAAAGAAAAGGTGTTGGAATTTCATAACATGCTTAGGGGTAAATTACATGATAAGAAACCTAACTTAGCACATACCTTAATTGGTGACCTGGAAGATGATTTTGAGGTAACAGTCATCACCCAAAATGTAGATGAACTACATGAAAAGGGTGGTTCTAAAAATGTACTTCATATCCACGGTGAGTTAATGAAGTGTAAAAGTAGTGTTGACCCAAGCTTATTTTATGATGCTAGGGGAAGTATCAATATAGGTGATAAGTGTGTTAAGGGGTCACAGTTAAGACCCGCCACTGTATTATTTGGTGAGTTCCCATACTTTATGCCAGAATCAATAAAAGCTTTAAAGAGATGTGATATCTTGATTATTGTTGGTACTGGGTTTGACATTCAATATACCACTGGTATGATTACTGAGGTTAAACAAAGTTGTAAAATATACTACGTAGACCCACAACCAGCTAAGTTTTTGGAGTCATATCCAAATTTGGGTGGTCGAATTAACTATGTTGAAAAACCAGCAACCACGGGGGTTCAAGAGGTGTTTGATGAAATATATGAAAAATTTGTAGGATAATAGAATTATTATTTGTATATTTGTAATCAACAATTTAAAATATAGTATTATGAAGCGATTAATTTTTATTATGGTGATGCTTATCACCTTTACAAGTCAAGCACAATTTAACTGGTTCGAGTGGAATCAAGATGAAGAATTTCTTTTAAATGTTTGGGTTGACCCCACATTTACAGATAAGGGTGAACAGTATGGTATTGGAGTCACCAAAGAACTTGGTGGTGGATGGGTATCTGCTGAAATCTCTTATTATGGAGCATTAGAACCTTATTACTTAGATTTGGTTGGTAGTGGTGGTGCAAACTTTCATTTATTTAGAAATGATGCAGTTAAATACTATGTAGGTGGTAGACTTGGTTGGATACATCGTGGAGATGGATATTCACCACACGCACTTATGGGTGTTACTGGTGGGTTTGATATAAAGATTAATGATATTATACGTGGCTTTCCCGATGTACGACTTGGGTTGAGGTATTGGGGTGATTTTAGAACCGACCAACACGAAGATTTCTTAGGTGGTACAGATGATAACCAATGGCGAGATAACGTTGGTGGTGTGGTAACATTTCCACTCAATTAAGATGAGAGATACAACAGATGGTAAAGTAATTATAAACAGTGATGATTGCTTTGGTCAATTAGGTACATTAACACACCTTAAAGATGGTGAAAAATTCACATTAAGACAATAGTTATGGGATGGATTAAAACATTTAAACGTGGTGATGGTGGTTACGATAGTTTCGATTGGAAAATATCTGATTCAATTGCCGTAGATTTTATTACAGTATTATTTGGAATCATCTTAGGTTTCATTCTTGGTATTATCATACCAATATTAATGTTATTCTTTTATGCTTGGAGTATTGATAGTCACCGTAGAAAACAATCCATAGTTGGGTTGGTGTGTTGTATACTTTGGGTATTGGATTTCATATTTGGTGGTCTTGCTTATAGTATGTGGGCACATGAGTATCCAAACTTCTTTTTATCTCTAGCTACCCTATTTTTAAGTATGGGAACTATATTTGTTGTGTTATTGAGGTTTGATGATTTCTTATTTGATATGTTTCAGTCTTTTAACTATCCAGTACTAACATCGTTGGTTTGGTTTGGTGCTATAATATTTTTCACCCACCCAATATTTAAGATATTATTAGAGTTTATTGGTGTAGCTAGTAAACCATTTATAACATTTTAATACTAGTTAAAGCTAAACATATTTGATTCTTTTTCTCTTCTTGAGGCGTGTCCACTATATGATACGGCTGTAGTTTTAATCTTTTCTTTTGCTTTGGTTAATTCATTATTTTTAACCAATTGAATGAACTTAGACTTTCTGAAGTTACCAATCCCCATATTATAAATCATTGATACCATTGCATCATACATTCCTTGGGTAATTTTAACATCCAATTTCTTAGTATCCCATTTATGTAGTATTCTATTAAGGGCATCACTGGCAACCTTAATATCTTTTGCTAATAAGGTTTCTGCTTGTTTATCATTTATTTTAGTCTCACCACTAACCATTTTTGTTTTACTTTTACGTTCCGAATGTCCCCAACCAATGGTGATTCTACCATCACCAATATCATATGCGGTTAAAACTGGTTCACCTTTTTTTCTGGCAGAACCTTCTTCATCTTTAATAAATTCAATAAGACTTTCACTAACATTTCTAATTTGTAAATTAGATTTAGGTGTTGTTGTTTCATCCTTTATTTTATTAATAACTTGGTTATCAAGTTCGATAACACTTGCTTTCACATCTGGTGGTAATTTGTTTAAAACCTTTTTAGTTTCACCAACATTAGAAAGCATTATAACCCCTAATCCTACGATAGCCATACTCAATACTTTTTTCTTAGTGTTTGTTGGAAGACCCTTAATTTTCTTATGTAACATAATTAAATAGTTTTTAGCTTTATCAAGCGTATTAACGCCCTCAATTGATTTATCTATGGTAACACCTATGTCATCCCAATTAACCTCGTTAGGGGTATCTGGATTAACCTTACCAGAGAAATCCTCAAGTAGTGTGTTTAGTTTATGAATATGATATGCGTTAACTAACATATGTTTGTTTTTAATATAAATATACGGGATTTATTCAAAAATATATCAGATAAGTTGATTTTTAAATTCTTTTGAACTATATTTGTTTAAACTAAATACAAACCATGGTAATAAACCACATTAAACCACCAAAAACCATTTGTACTATAACCGATGAGGGACATAGAGTCTTTCTAGCTGGTAGTATTGAAATGGGTAAAGCCGAAGACTGGCAACAAAAAATAACAGATACCTTACATAAGGATAAGTATAGACCATTTATAATATACAACCCAAGACGAGATGATTGGGACTCATCTTGGAAACAAGGTATGGAAGAACCACAATTTTATCAACAAGTAAATTGGGAGATGAACGCATTAGACAAATGTGATACCATCTTTATGTACTTTGATAAGAATACCAAATCACCAATCTCATTACTTGAATTAGGACTCTATGCGTCATCTAAAAAGATGGTAGTATGTTGTCCAGACGGTTTTTGGAGAAAGGGCAACGTGGTAGCTGTATGTGAGAAATACGGCATCCCAATGTATAATGACTTTGATGAAGCTACAGAAAGTTTAATCAAAAAGGTTAAAACGAGTGGTAAGCAATTATTAACCTAAGTTGCTTTATTGAAAAATTAGAACTATATTTGTTCAAACCAAAACCAAAAACTAAACATGAGCATATTAAAATTTGAATTAAAAAAAGAACACATTGAGTTGGTGAAGTACCTTAATTGGGATAATCTAAAGGATGGTACAATTAGTACAGAACCTTCAGAACCATTTGGTAGTAATAACTCGTATGATGATATGGGTATCATTTTATATGGTAAACCAGAAGATTTTGACCCATTTAATTATGATGGTGATGAAATAGGTAATCCATTTAAATGGTCTTTAGAGCAATTAGAAGAAATGGAAACGTTATTAAGTGAATTACCACAAGCCATCGAAGTGATATTAAATGCACAAACATTCGAACCTGGTATGTATAAAACCAGATATAACGATAAGTCTTGGAAAAAGATTAAATAGTGGGTTTTTTAACAACACTTAAGGCTGCTGTAGATGGTAATGAACCTGCGTTGGAAAAAATTCATGATAAAATATTTAATGTCGTAGATTTTAACTGTATGAGATTTAGCACATCCAAATTGGATGGTGAAGATAATATACAAGAATGCTACATTAAGATTATGAATAAACTTCACACCTTTAATGGTAGAAGTTATAAGTCATTAAACACATGGGTTAAACATATATGTGTTAACTATTCGATAGACCAGTATCGTAAGAAGAATAATATTATTTCTGGAGAAGATATTTCTGAATATATAAACCACTATTCAGATGAAGAAGAAACCGAAGCTAAAACATATTCTATTGATGATTTTATAGATGTTATTGATAGATTAGGTGATAAACAACGTATGATATTTAACCTATTCGTACTTGATGGTTTTAGTCATAAAGAAATAAGTGTGGAACTTAACATAAGTATTGATGCATCCAAAAGTGGTCTTTACTTAGCTAAAAAAAACCTAAGAAAGTTCTCAAAAACAAAACAACAAAAACTATGAAATTTAAACAATTAACAAGGGAAAACAAAAACTTTATTGCAAACACTTATCGTGATAATAATCTAAGTTGGCAAGAGAGAATTCGTTTATTAGAAGATTATTGTGGGGTAAATGAACGAACTGTTAGAAATTGGGTTAAGAAATTAAACCTTAAATTAACAGAAGTGGTGGATTCACCAGAACTTAAAAAGGCAAAGGATAAAAACTTTAATAAGGATGCAACCAGATTTATTGTTACTTGGGCACAAAATGATACACCAGTACATCTTAAATTCTTAAATAACATAGAACACTATGCTAAAGAAATAAATGCAGATATACATGTGATAGCTGGAAGGTATAAAAACCCAACATCTGTATTCACAGATTCGACACATGATAAATGGTCAGATGATGTGGTAGAATATTTAGATGCTGCTAGACATGATATTCATAAGTATGTTAGTATAATGTCTGATGTAAAGGTACAACCAACGGCAATAAACCCAATGACTGGATTACAAGGTATGTCTGGTGTTAATTCTTGTATTTTTGGCTCACCAAAGGTTCAATTAGAGATGATACCAGTGTTGGAAAAGGCAAAACCAAAGATGATGGTTACAACTGGTGCTTGTACTGTTTCAAACTATACAGATTCTAAGGCTGGTAAGAAGGGTGAATTCCACCACCAACTTGGTTTTGTTATTGTTGAGATAAAGGATGATAACATATTCTATATGCGACAAGTAACCGCAGATGATGATGGTAACTTTACTGATTTATATTACAATGTACAGTTTAAAGGTATAAGAGCACCTATAGAGTTTAGTGGTGAAACATTAATAGAGCAATTATTAAATAAAAGTGATTGGATTAAAAACCATTGTGGTTCTGAACCACTTATGTTATTAGGTAAGACTAAAATTAAAAAGGTTAAGAAGATAGCAGCTTGTATTCTTGGTGATATACATTATGGTCATCACGATAAAAAGGTGTTAAAGAAAACATATGAATTATTAGATAGGGTAATGCCAGAGCACGTTGTACTTCATGATGTATTTGATGGTGATTCAATATCACACCATGCAATGAAGGACCCCTTTATCCAATATGGTAAAGAAATGAACAATACCAACAACTTAGCTAACGAGGTTAACTTCATGATGAAGAAACTTAAAAAGTTTAAGAAATATGATAATGTGGTTATTGTTAGAAGTAATCATGATGATTTCTTGGATAGATGGCTTAAGTTGGGTGATTGGAAGAAACAACCAACCTATAAGAACTCACCATTATATATGGAATACAGTGGTATTCTACTTAAACAATATGCCGAAACACCAGAGGATGTTAAAGGTGTTATTCCAGAATTAATTAATAGAAAATTCCCTAAGTTTATAACACTTGGTAGGAGAGATTCATATAGGGTTAATGATTGGGAGTTAGGACAACATGGTGACTACGGTTCAAACGGTTCTAGAGGTTCATTAGTACAAATGAGAAAACTTAACACAAAAATTGTGGTAGGTCATTATCATAGTCCAGGTCGTAAAGATGGTGCATTAGCCGTTGGAACATCAACCAAATTAAGGGTTGGTTATAACCAAGGTCCAAGTTCTTGGGCACAATCACACGTAATTATACATGAAGATGGTAAAGCACAACATATCGTGTTTGTATCAGATGATGATGGTAATGTGAATTATACAACCTTTGAATGAAAATATTTAAAAAGGGTAGAATTGAATTAGGTGAAGGTCATATAATCCAATACACCTTATTCGAATGGAAACCATTGGGTGGTATTTGGTTTTACCACTGGAAGACAATAGACCAAAATAGATTTCACACACACGCCTTTAATAGTATAGCTACCACACTTAGTGGTGGTTATACTCAAGAGGTTATAAAGGATGGTGTAGTAACAAAAGAATATGTTAGTAAACTATTTAGACCAAGATTCTTACCAAGGAATTACTGTCATAGAATATTAGAAGCAAAACCAAATACCTGGACAATGGTAATGTTTGGTAGATGGATACCATATTGGTGGGAATATTTCTCTGATACAAAAACTTGGGTGAAATATACTTGGGGTCGAAAAGTGGTGGATAAACGAAATGGTGATGAAACAACAATACTTTAGACTATGAAATTTAAAACCAGAAAAGAAAGATTAAAACATAGACTAGAAAATGAAACCAATGGTGAAAATATTGATAAGTTGATGGAAATCTTTGAGTATTATGAACGTAACAATTTAAATACTATAGAAAAATTAAACAGACGAAAGAAGATATATACCAATGGTATTAATGGAGCATTGAGGGGTGCAATAACAGCTCATGGTCCTATTACTAAGTTACTTATAGGTAGTGCATCCAAACGAATATATGGTAGTCTTCTTAAAAGTGAGACTGAAGCCAAATACAGATTTTCACTTATTTCCTACATTTTAGGTATATTTTCTTTGTTAGTTGGATTATTTGTAGTATATTTGCTGTATTAATATGATAAAACAACAACAATTACATGAGGCAATTTTAAATGATACAGTTTTAAAGGATATGTATCAATACATAAATCATATCTACTCTGTCTCATTCCCAACAATTATTTATGAAATTGGTAGTAACACCATTACGTATAAATACAGTGAGGTGGTTGAATCGTTAGTTGGTAATGTTAAACATGTAATAAAACATAGAGAAAATCAAATAATAGGATATTATGAACGGTAAAGACTTAAAAAAGGATTCTTATGTAAAATGGGAAGCTAGAAGAATGTTAAAGGGGTGGAATACATTTGGGAAAGTAACCAACTTAACCAAGAAGGAAGTTACAATACTTACCTTTGATGATTTTAAAGAAACAACAATATCAAGAACTGGTGAAGCAGTTGATGATGAGATATATCTTGTTACTAAACAAGATGTTGAAGATAATCTATTGTTATCTCGTATCGAACTAGATGCCCAAATAGGTAAAGTAGAACTTGAAGCATTAAAAGAGGTGCGTGAGTTACAAAAAATAAAAAGAAAAATAACAGAATATATAGATGGAGAAGATAACTAAAATAACATACTTTGATTTTGATGGAACATCCGTTAAAACACAAATGCCAGACTCTGGTAAAATAATTTGGGAAAATGTTACTGGTAATGTTTGGCCTCACATTGGGTGGTGGTCTAAACCAGAATCACTAGATATTGAGGTATTTGAACACCCAGTTAATCCATTGGTAAAAGAGGCTAATGACATCCACAATGGTTGTGATGAAACCCTTACTGTTATGCTTACTGGTCGTAGAAAACACCTAGCAACGTTGGTTGAAGATTTATTGGATAAGTATGAATACAAATTCGATAGACACCAGTATAACTACGGTGGTTCTACAGAACAAAATAAGATAGACCAAATGAACAATGCACTTGAAGAATTTAAAAATGTTAAAACCATAACATTCTTTGATGATAGGTTAGAACACCTACCAATCTTTAAGGACTACTTAACATCATTGGTTGACAACGGTAGATTAGACACATTTAACCTTTACCATGTAGATGGTCAAGGTGAAATCAACGTATACTAATGGATACTAAAGAAAACTTAGTTAAACAACTCTTATCAGAGTGTAAGATATACACGGACAAACCAACGACAAAACTCGGTGGTCAAAGTGCTGGTATGACTTATTACCCAACAATCGTTGAGCATGAGAGTCTGGAAATTAAGTTTAGTATCAATTACCATAAGTCTATGTACAAGAATAGGGAATTGGGCTTAACTCTTATGGAGTTAGCCCTTTCTGAGATTATAAAATAAAATATGAATAAAATAGAAATAGGAGACATACTAGAAGGAACAATACATTTTAACAAATTTGGTTCTGCATATCTAGTAAGTAATAAATTAAAAAAAGACATCTACATACATAAAAATAACACTAATAAATCTATTCATTTAGATACTATTAGTCTTAGGGTTGTGAAAGGAGTAAATCGTTCAATAGAAGGTGTCGTTGAAGAAGTAATAGAACGGTTTAAAACAACATTCGTTGGTACAATACAAATTAATAATGGGTTTGGGTTTCTGGTTGCAGATTCCGATAAAATGCCATTTGATTTGTTTATTCCACAAATTAAATTAATGGGTGCAACCAACGGTCAAAAGGTGGTTGGTAGATTGGTTGATTGGCTTGATGGTATGAAAACACCAAACGGTGAAATCATTGAGATACTTGGTGATATTAACGATAACGATGTTCAAACAAATGCTATCGTTCACCAGTATGAATTACCAGGTGTGTTCGATGAAGATGTTAAAGCAGAGTCTGAAATGATATCTGATGTGATTACTGATGAAGATATTTCAAATAGGTTAGACCTAAGAGAGATATTAACATTTACAATTGACCCAGATACCGCAAAAGACTTTGATGATGCACTATCATACGAAGACTTACCAAATGGTGATATAAAGATTGGAATACATATAGCAGATGTTAGTCATTATGTGAGACCTGGAACTGCATTAGATAAAGAAGCATACGAAAGAGGAACATCCATCTATTTAACCGACACGGTTATTCCGATGCTCCCAGAGAGACTTTCTAATGGGATATGTTCACTAAGACCTAATGAAGATAAACTAACGTTCTCAGCCATCTTTACGTTCAATAAGAACTATGAGGTTATTGATGAATGGTTTGGTAGAACGGTAATACATTCTAACCATAGACTTACATATGGTGAGGCAGAAAATCTTATATTATTAAGTAAACCCACTAGTGATGATGAAATGGAAAGTGTGTTACCAGTAATAAATGATATTGCAAAGGAATTAAGGAGTATTAGAGATGATGATGGTGCAATTACATTTCAACGTGATGAATTAAAGTTCTTCACCAATGGAGCTGGTGAGTTGGATATAATGGTGAAACCAACATTAAGTTCTAATATTCTTATTGAAGAATTCATGCTACTAGCCAACAGAAGGGTTGGTAGATTATTAAAGAGTAAGAAGATTCCGACTGTTAATAGAATACACGAAGAACCTAATCCAGAGAAGCTTGGTGATGTTCAAAAATCACTTAAAGAGTTTGGATATAATGTTGATTTATTAAGTCCTAAAAACTTAAGGAGAAACATTAACAACTTATTAAGAGAAGTACATGGTAAGGATGATGAGCATTTGGTGAATAACCTATTGCTTAGGTCGATGCAAAAGGCAGTATATTCAACAGAACACGCAGGTCACTTTGGTTTGTCGTTTGATGATTATACACACTTTACATCACCAATTAGACGTTACCCAGATATCATGGTTCATAGAATACTTAATCGAGTGTTGGAAGGTAAAAGCCAACATAAGGAGAGTAAACTATCCACAAGATGTAATCACTTATCCAATATGGAAGTTAGAGCACAAAAAGCATCTAGGGAGTCTATCAAGTATAAGCAATGTGAGTACATGAAAGAAAGGGTTGGTAAACTATTTACTGGTGTTGTTTCATCAATAAACACACATGGGATATATGTTGAAATAGTAGGTGCAAACTGTGATGGTTTCATCAATACTTCATCATATTCTAAAGATGAATCATATACCATTAATTCAAATAAAGTATCTACAATTGGAAACGATAGTGGAAAGACAATTACATTAGGTGATAAGATACCAATTCTAATTAAAAGTGTAGACTTTGTAAGTAAAACTATCAACGTTAAGCATTTTAATTTAAAATAATACCAAATATAGTTGAAACTCTATTTTAATAGAACTATCTTTGTCATCAATAATAACTATAATAACATCCTTAACCTATATGAGAGTACTAAAAATCGGTAGTGGCTACACTATAAAAGAATCTGAAAGTTTAAAACAATATTTAAAGGATGTATCAAAAATACCTTTATTCGCATCATCTGATGCTGAAGCTGAATGTGCTCAAAGAGCATTTGGGGGTGATAAAAGGGCTATTGATGAATTAGTAAGTAGAAACCTAAGATTTGTTATTAGTGTTGCAAAACAACACAAGACCACCAACGTACTATTAGATGATTTAATCAACGAGGGTAATATAGGTTTGCTTGAAGCTGCTACCAAGTTTGACCCAAGTCATGGTAATAAATTTATATCCTTTGCCGTTTGGTATATTAGGAAAGATATCATGAAGTATGTATACACCCATGAAAGGGTTGTAAGGGTACCTCTCAACAAGTTAAACGCATTAAATATGCTTAATAATGAAATCTGTGCTGCCGAACAAGAAACTGGTGGTAAGGTATCTATGAGTGAAATTCAAGAAAGAGAAAATTTAAACCATTTAACAACATCTAAAATGTCAGATTTATTGGCATTAAGCACTAGTAATACCATGTCAATTGACACACCATTAACTGGTGGTGAATCAACAAGATATTCTGATGTGATGGAATCTAAGGAGTTTGATGATACTGATGGAAAGTTAATTAATGAACAACAATTAGATAGATTAAACCTATTGTTAGATAGGCTTGATTATGATACTGCTTTTGTTGTTAAGATGTACTATGGTATTGATTGTTTTTATCCTTTAAAACTAGAAGAAATAGGTGAAATCCTAGGTTTATGTAGTGAACGTGTTAGACAAATTAAAATCAGTGGACTTAAAAAACTTAAAGAATTAGGTAATGTGGTTGAGTTTAGAGATATGCTTTAGTGTTTTCTATAATTTTATAATATTTATTACTATAAAAGATATTTAAAATGGCAAAAAATACAATAAAAAGACTGGTTAGAGAATCACTATTTGGTGAGGTAGCAAAGAAGAAAGAAAAGAATCAATCCAAACTTAAGGGTAGTCAAGATAATAATGACAAAGAAAAGGGTAACGAAGTTAATCATGAGAAGAACACCAAAAAGGATTATACAGATGTTCAACACGCATTAGATAAGGATAGAAACCCTACGGGTCCTTCAAATGTTGGGATAATGAAAGCTATGGGTATTGAAGATGATGCTGGTGGTATCGCTAGGTCTTTATTTGGTAAGAAATTAAACCAAGATAAAAATGACCAAGGTGGTTTATATCAATTTGATGATACAGAATTGGCAACAATTAGAGGTCTTATACCAAAATAAAATACATAACATATATAATTAAATCACCTATCCAGGTGATTTTTTTTGTTTAAAAACTTGTATAACCCAATTATTAGTCTTATATTTGTGGTGATGAAAAAATTAGGTAAATATTTAATCGTTATCGGTCTGTTGTTTGGGTGTGAAGAATTCCCATCAACCTATACCAAAAAAACTATCAAAGAATATAATAAGATGGATAAACCAATCACCCTATTAGCCAAGGCTAAGGATGGAAATGGTTATTACTCTGTTACACTTCTTGATGGTAGTGGCGAAGCACACCAATTCAGTAGTATGAGTAGGTTCGCCAATGATATAGGTCAAACATACAAGAAAGGTGACACAATAAAACAATAAATTATGGGAATTAGTGTATGTCCTAGGATTATCCTAGGTGTTAATATGAGTTACTTAATCAGAACAAGGATTGAGAAAGAAGAGTTTGAAATCCACGATGAGCGAGGACAAAAAACTGGTAATATTGGTGTAGATAAAAAAACCTTCTACGATATTGATTATAAAGGTGGAACTTTAACCACTGGTGATGCTACTGGTGAAGGTCTATATACTGATGAAATCTGTGATTTAATTAATGTACCAGAAGAACCAAATGAAAACAAATTAGGTGTCTTCCAAACTGATTACGAAGAAGAAAATACACCAGATAATTTAATATTAGGTGTTAAATTAATAGAAGGAGACGATGCCATGTATGGTAGCACTACTGATATTCTAAATACTGATAAATTAGCTAGGGACATTGAACAGTTAAAGAAAACACTTAAAGATGACTTTAATTGTGATATCATACCTTCATTATATCTTAATACAAATGTTGGATAATGGAAACATTAAAATTTCATAACCCACAACTAAGTAACTTCTTAATTGAAGCGAAAGAAAATGAGTACCCAATGTCTAAAACGGATATTGGGCATAACTCAATAACATTTGTTATGAATGAATACACCCAATTCACCTTCACATATTATGATAATAAGGTGGCTAGGGATGAAGACTTTGAACAATTTAAAAATTACTCATTAACATGACACAATTACCAGCTTTAATAGCAATTGGTACATTACTATATATGACCATTGTAAATAAGGAGATTAAAATACTATATTTAATCTCTGCAATATGTGGTGGAATCGTTGCTATTGGTAGTACCATTAAAGTTTTTAGTGGTGGTATGGTTATATTCTACGTTATTGGTAGTATATTCTGGATAATTTTTACATATTTTATATTTAAACAATGGAAGAAATCCGTTTAAGTGTAACAAAACATAGATAAAGAGTACAATTTTAATAAAAAATATGTTAAAATATTATGGAATTAATAACTTTTTGGTTATAACATAGTTTTAAGATATTTATAACAATATAGTATTATGGATATAATGAACATATTAATAGTGATAATCATAATATTGGTGGTTGCGTTAATAGTTATTCCACCAATAGTTAAGAATAACATAACCTTAAATACAACACTTAGCTTATCGTTGGTTGTTGCTTGTGGGTCGTTATCGGTTCTATTAGCAACTAGGGGTAATTGGTTTGGTTGTGCATTATGGGCTGTTTATTCGGTCTTATTTGTTACCAGAATGGTTAATCATAGGTCATGTAGATTAAAAACTAAAGATATTGAAAAACGATTAGAGAAACTAATTGAAAAAGAGAATCTAGATAAAAAATAACATATTATGTATAGTCTTATTTTATTCATCACCATCACGGTGATTGAAACAATTTTTGTTTTATGGAAATGGTCCGACATTAGAGACTACCAAAACATCGCAACAGATGTTGCCTCGGTTACCAACTTAGATAAACAAACTAAGTATAAGAAGATAACTAAAATCTTCGGTAACCTATTAAACAACTTCAGAAAATTTCTTATTATACCAATAATTTTAATCCTATTGGTTAACTTTATTGCCTCAACAATCGTTGGGTCATTGATTCATTTGGTGGTTTATTTAATTTCTTTGATTTAAATTAGGTAGTGTCATTTATTTTTTATATCTTTGTAATATGAAAAACATAACTAGAAATACAATTAAGGTAAACGTTCCACTTCCAAGGAAAGATTTTTTAAAGTGGGAAGATGAACAACAAACCCTTAGTGTTCAAACTGAATTTAATGGTGACACTAATAACTTCACATTTAGATTAACAATACCTAAATTCGTTTACGATAAGGTTAAGGACACAGATTCTGGTTACTACACAAACCCACTAAAGGTTGAAGCTTGGGAAACCAAAGAAAAGAAATTTACAAAAACAATGTCATATAGTCAATTGGGTTATTTACTAACACAACTAACAGACTTATGTGTCTATGCTATGTCATTAGCAGAGAGAGAAGAAGCTAAGACTGAAAAGTATATTGCTATTAACTTCGTTCATGGTAATCTACAAAGAAAGGATGATTTTAACTTTGCATCGATGGGAAAACAAACCCAAAACAGTTTTCAATTCTTTACAGTATATAAGATAATTAAATCCCCACATTCACTTGATAGATACAATTACAAATCTGATGTTAGAATCGGAAGTAAGATGGAAACCAATAAAAATGCTAATAATAAGAAATGGCATTACTATGGTGTGGGTACAGTTGAACGATTTAAACTAGTTAGATGGACTCAAGAAAGAGAAGACTTCTTAACTAAGGTTCAAACTAAGTTTGTAGATATGAATGATTCACTAGATGTGTTTCTTGGTAATATCACAGATGATAAAATAGAAGAACTAATGACTAATAGTCCAAAATTTTTACTAGAAAACTAATGGAAAAAACGACAACACAAAGAGGTTTTGATATCACAAATTTCAAAGACCTATACGACAATGACTGTTCACTACAAGAGTCTAGCCTAGCAACACAAGCTGCTATTTGGTTAGGTATCAGTCGTCCAACCCCAAAGATTATGGCCTCACAAGCTAAACAATTTGGTGTTGAAACAGATGAAACAACTGGTTGGGTAGAATATCCAATTCCAGAAGAGGTTTTAATATCCACTAGGATGCATTTATCTGTTGACCTGGCTAAAGAACTTATAACAGAATTAGAAACCTTTGTAAAAGAAAACGAATAATGACAGAAGAAGATATTAAATTACAATACGAAGACTTTAAGTTGAATAATAAACTTACCTATGAGACATTGGGGAAGCTATTATTTGATGCTAAGGTTGTTAGAATAGACAATGACTATGTTGAAAGTTATAACTATGCTGGTAAACACCCAACGGTAGATAACTACTCTATGTTGGTAAAAACTAATGATGTTGAACGAATTCAAGTGGTTTATAAGTCATTTAAAGGTGAGTACTATGTATGTACTGAACCACTACATGATTTGTTCATTGATAAGATAATCATTGAAAATAGAATAGCCAAAGCTGAGCACATACATAATGGGGTTAAAGAAAAGTTGGTACAATATATAGAAAACCAATAAAAAACTTGTGAGTAACAATTAAAAGAACTATATTTGCTAAACAATAACGAACTTTAATATAATAATTATGAATGAAATAGGTGGTAGTATAATTTTTTTTCTTGGGGCATTCGGTCTCATGTGGGTAATCAGTGCTGGTCTTAGAAGCACATATCAAATTACAGATTACAATGCAAAAACACAAATAGAACGAGTTGTGGGTACTAAAGAGTATAAAATACTTGATAGAAGTAACAATTCAATATGGGTTGGGTCACCTGGTGATGTAACTTACAATCTTGAACTACCAAGTGGTGAAGTAGTATCTTGTCGATGTACAGATAGTTTCTTCCAACCATTAATTTGTAGAAAATATCAATAATTATGGGAAAATATGTAAATGTAATTGGTGGAGAAGTAATTGGTGCATCCTTTAGAGATAAAGTACAAGCATTAATTGGGGGTGGTGCAAAAGAAACCACGGGTGATAAATTTGAAGAAAACTTGGTTTGTGTCGTAGATAATGGATTCTTCGCTGCAGCAGGTTATGCTTATAACGAATCAGAGTATGAAGAATTTAGTGACCCAGATGACCCAAGACCAAAAAGATGGTTCACACTTGATGATGTTGAAAACATAGCCAAATAATAACATAAAAAAATAAAACATGAGTCATTTTGCAGTATTAGTAATAGGAGAAAATATTGAGGGTCAATTAGCACCATACCAAGAGAGTATGGATGATAACTCCAATGAAGAATATTTTGAATTTCATGACCTTACACCAGAGTATAAAGAAGATTATGAAACTGGAACATCTAGTGAGTTTTATTGTTCTAGTAATTCTTCTTGGGGTCAAGAAATTACCGAAGACTTATTTAAAACACTTGAAGATGCCGTAGTTGGTAGACGAATAATCCATACGGTTGAAAAATCAATGGGTTTAGGTAGTTACTATAAACTTAATGGAAACTACAGAGGTTATTACCCATTACCCGAAAACAAAAGATGTGAGGGTGATGTATGGTTTAAGGTAACCAAAATCATAGAATCTACACACCCAACTGAAGGTGTGTGTTTTGATGGTGTAATTCAAGTTCAAAAGATTGACCCACCAAAAGAACTTCCCAATAAAGATGCATATACAACATTTGAAGAGTTTTGTCTTGACTACTGTGGTAGTGAACCAGAAGAAGATGGTAGATATGGTTATATGACAAACCCAAATGCTAAATGGGATTGGTTTCAAATTGGTGGTAGATACAGAGATAGACTTAAAATGAAACAACCAGAGTTAGCCTTGAAAGGTGGGGGTATGGAGGCATTCCCGACACTTTATCGTGAATCAACAGATGGTTATGGGGATGTGGGTTTAAAATCCGACATTGATTTCGATGCAATGCATGGTAACCAAAAAGACTATGATGAAGCAATTCGTTTCTGGGAAATGAAAATAGATGGTTCTGAACCAACTACACCAGAAGAAGAAGAACAAATGAAATTTTCTTACTATAAAGATGCTTACTACACTGATAGATACAAAACCAAAGAGGTTTACGCTAAGTGTATGGCTAATTTCACGATGTGGGCTATTTTAAAAGATGGTAAATGGTATGAGAAAGGTGAGATGGGTATGTTTGGTATGTCTGGTGAGTCTGGTGATGAAGCATTAGAATGGGAACTTAACTTCTATGATACATTCATAGCACCATTAGACGATAATACATTAATAACAGTTGTAGACTGTCACATATAAATGGATATACCCAAAGTAAATCAAAGAATAAGAAATGTTGAGGAAGAAATAGAAAATCAATATGTGTATGATATATACAGAACTGAAATCTATGAAACCTTTAGCGATAAAGCCCATACTAATGGGTGGAAACTATCCTTACAAGGTCATACAACCAAAGATGGTCTATTCCTATATCATAGGCTTATAGACTTCTTAGATGAGACCCAAACGGCTTATAAATTAGCAACAGTTAGAAGGTATAATCATACGAAGGACTTTAAACCAACGGAACAATCCAAAAAGGGTATGACCATCTATATCAGAAATGATTGGGATACAATGCTCTTCGCAGAAGAGATATACAAACGAATTAAAGACTATAAAGGTTGGCAAGATATTCCAACCCCAACGTCTTATGAGCACTACGCAGGTGCTGTCTATATTAGAAATGATAGAGACGAAAATGGCGAATATATAAGAGCAAATTAATAATAAAAAACAAGAAATTATGAGTGGAACAAAAATTACGGTAATAGCAGTAATAGGGGTGGTTGGAATAATTCTATCACTAATGTTTGGGATTCCCAAATATAATGTATGGCAATCTAAAATAGCAATTGAAACTGCCCAAAACAATGGTAAGGCTCAAATGGCTCAAGCCGAAGAAAACCGTAAGATTGCAGTGTTAGAAGCACAAGCAAACCTGGAAGTGGAAACACTTAATGGTCAAGCCGAAGTTGAAAGAGCAACCTATATGGCACAAGCTATTGAAATAGAGAATGGTAAACTTACCACTAAATATATTCAATATCTATGGGTTAGAAATATCGATAAAATGGATGGTGATGTAATCTATATCCCAACCGAAGCTAATCTTCCAATATTGGAAGCAACAAAGAAAAACCAATAGTCATGAGAGGTATATTAGGACTAGTATTAATGGTAGTGGGGTTGATTGGGGCTGGATACATCGCAATTTGGTGGGGTATCGTACAACCAATAATGACAATAGCAGAAGCTATTGATACAGACACAGTTTCGGCAACGTTGATTGGAAAAGAAGTGATTAAGTTCTTCTTAAAAGAGGTGGTAGCTGGAATATGGTTTTATGTATTTGTTATCTGGGGATATACAAGATTATTAAAATAATGAAGTATTTACCATTTTTAATACCATCAATACTACTTGCTCTAGGGACTGTGTGGTTAGCCTATAATGGGATAAATGGATGGGGTTGGTTACTATTTGGAGCAATAATACTGTTCCCAACAATTAAAAGTGATTCAGATGATGAATAATATATAAAAAAAAAACAATTATGGATACAACAATAACAGAAAGAGAAATTATCATAAACGAAGATTTAGAGTTTGGTGATATTAGTACGTGGGGAGACCCAATAGAAAATTTAGTTAAGACTTTTAGAGGGTCTAACATCGTTAGAACGGTAGTAAGTGGTAAATATACCCACTATACCTTTATTGAGTACCTAAAGATGGCTTATGATAACCATAAGGGTTTGATTATTAAGCCAGATTTCATTTGGCATACGGTTCTTTATGAATTGTCTCAACTAATCATTGCAGACCCAGAAAAATATCGTGATTTCTTTACAACCACAGAGGGTAAACAAAAAATTACTGTACCAACTAATGACCCACAATTAATTGATTTACAACTAATCATAGATATTCTACACGAACTAGTGCCAACAGACACACGTGATTATTTATTAGATTTTTCAACAACAGATGAATTATCTAAGATGGCGATTAATGCAGCTTTTTGTGAAGCAGTATCACCGTTTTATGATTATGGTATGTTCATGTGTGGTATCCCCAAGATGAAGATACTTGGTACTGAAGAAGATTGGGACAAGATAAAAACTTCATGTGAAAACCTAAAAGAAACATTCAGTGACCATACATCATATTTTGATGGTGTAATTAATTTGGTTGATAAGTTTAATGATGGTACAGATATAGAATATTTGGGTCAAATATTTAATAGCCAACGAGAAGGTTCTGGAAGTAAATTACACATTGATGGTTGGGTTAAAGATTTGTTCGCAGATAAAACCCACACCAAGTATAAAGAAATGCCAAGGCAATTGTCTAGTGTTAAGTATGAATTTCTTAATACTGGTCAAAACTTTAAACTACATTGTGGTCTGTTTTCTTCTAACTTAGAAGATGACTATTTAGTACCAGAATACGGATATCTAATAGAAGAATTATAATAATTTAAAAAACATTTAATTATGAAAACACAAGAGGAAAAAGATTTAATGATTCAAAGACTAAGTGATGAACGAGATTCAACACCAGAGTATAGTTTTTTCAATGAGAATAATTGGATAAAACTTGATGCCAAGATTGATATAATTAGTGGTGATATGTCCTTAGAGGATTTTGATGAGGGTGATTGGGAAGAAATGGATGATGTTAACATGGCGTTTCGAGCAGCAGAAGAAGCTGAAGATTGGTTAAATGGGGACTTAGATGATGAAGACCTATAGTCATGGGTTTTTTCACTAAGAGAAGTAAAGAGAAAATATGCAGTGAAACCAAGAAACACCGATATAATTCGGAAGCACAAGCTGTAAGGGCTATCAATAATTATGACAAACTAAAAAGGTCATACTATTGTGAACATTGTGATGGATTCCATAACACCAGTGCATCGATAACAGATGTACTTGAACATGGTCAATTATCACTTGAAGAAGAAAATAGACTATTAAAAATTAAGGTTAATGAAATCGTTAAACGTAATGATATGTTAATCGAGAAAAGTCGTAATCAAAAACATGCATTGGCAACTGCCAATCTTAAGATTAAATCAATGAATGCTGGGTTTAAACCTGGTGATAAGTGTTAAAATAAACAATATGAAAGGATTATTTAACGTAGACGATTATAATGACTGGTTTAATGACAAAGGTAAAAAAACCGAATCATACGCAAACCCAGGTATCTTCCTAAGATTAGATAAGTTATCTGATGACCTAATATTTGATTACTTTAGAGAATGTAGGGTTGATGATGTTGAGAACCTAATGTATGGTCAATATAAAGAAGAATTTAATAAATTCCGAACTGACATAAGAGCAGATTGGAGAGATAAACTAGATAAAAAAGAATAGAAATTATGAGTGGAACAAAAATTACAGTAAAGAAAAAAGACCTTATCACTAAGATTAAGGAGAACAAAGCATTACATGTTGAAGAATTCAATCAAGCAGTTGTTGATTATAAAGTAGAAGCATTAAGACAACTTAATGAACAAATCAGTGAGGTTGCAAATGGTGGGCTTGAGGCAAAATTAGACTTGGTAACACCAATTGATAACTCTTCAGAGTATGATGACCTTATCGATATGTTTGGTTGGACAACCAAAAAAGAGATTGAGTTAGAAAAGCATGAGTATAATCAATATATTAAGGATGATACCCAATCATCTATTCATGCTAAATTTCAAAACACCTTTTATTCTTCAACACACTAAGACATGGAAAAGTTTTTAGAAATTAAAGAAGCAACCACCAAACTCCTTACTACTAAGTTAAAGGAACTGATGGTTCAAGATATTAAATACCTAATGGTTGGTAAGTTAACCAGTGTTAAGGTAATAGGTGTAAGCCTAGGTGATGTTGTTACCCACTTAGAAGAACTGGGTTTTACAGAGTCTAGAGACCTTGAATCAAATGGTTGGCAAATGGACTTCTGGATGCAATTCACCAATGGTGATGTAACATATGACCTGGGTGGTAGTGGTTACTACGGTAACGCTATATCAATCGAACTTAATACTGATAAAGATGAGTGAGACCGTACATTATAGGGGAACACTAACTAAGGTTGATACCAAAGGTAAGACCGTTAACGAGTACGCTACAGAGTTTATAGACTCAAAAGGTATTGGTGTGGATGATTATTATGATAGTCCAGTAGAACATCTGGTAGACGATTTCTATGAAATATTCTATTATCATAAACCATCAAAGACCTTGTATCTGATTAAAAGACAAAGGGTTGAAATTGATGAAGACATCATCAAAGCTGAACGATTAGATAGTGGTGTCATTGAATTTGAACTAAAGTATTATAACGGTGGAGCTGGGTTTGAAGAATGCCTAGATGAAGCAATAGAAAATATGCAATAATGGATAAAGAGAAACTATTTCAAGACGTTAAATTCCCATTACATTGGGGTTGTGAAGAATATAAAATGTATATATTTGATGCCGATGATGAAATGGTTGCAATGACCTATTATGATGTATTAGATGCAACAGCTACGTATCACCCATTTGAGAAATTGATTGGTGAATACAAGGATGTGGAAGAACCACCAAATGCCAAATATGCACATACCAAAGGGGATTATTACGATAAGGGTATTTCAGACGAACCAATTGGTTGTGTTAGGGGTTGGGGTCATATCTCCAACAAGTATAGAAAGAATATAACAGAGGCAGAAAATCGCCAAGATAATATTGGGGAATATATATTCCTCGTAATAAATTCATAATGACCGAAGAAAAGGCAAGAAGAATACTTGATAAACATGATAAGTTTGTCGTTAAACACGGACTTAAGATTAGATACTTCATCAATGGATTTGTATGTGGTGTTATGATGTGTGTTGTTATGTTGGTAATAGGTACAATTTTAAAACAATAATATAATGGGTAAAAAAATACATAATGTAGATTGGGTAAATTCATCAAATGGATGTATCGGTATAGTATTATACGAAAACGAATATGGTGATAAGTTCGCCTATGTTAAACAAGTAAAGGGTCAAGACGAAGCTACTGATGTAGATGACGTTATCGATTGGGGTGGTAAAATACACCCACACCAAGCAAAAAGAATAAGTGAATTTTTAAATACAGAAGAAGATGCATAAAATATATGGGGAAAATGATGGTGAACTAGAGGGTCAACCAATGTCTGAATCAATGGGTAATGACATAGAAGCAAAGTTTATAAATGAAATGTGTAATATGATAATTAATACATTAGATATTAATTATAATGATAGACGAATATTTTGGGCATTATTTAAAGGTGTTTTTAATGATAAGTTAGATAATCGAGGTAAAAATAACCCAGGTCTTCTACAACAATATGAAGCATATGTTTTAGATAAGTCTTCTGAAAGGATTATTGGTTTTTTAGAATTGGGTGATGTGAAGGTTAACCATTCCCACGCAACACATGCCAAGTTTGCAGACATAATTAAAGCTATTGAAGATAAGTTTGCAGAACCAGTAATAGAAGAACCTAATGTTGTGGATTATAGAGATGAAACTAAGAATTGTAAATGTAGTGGTGATGGTTGGACAGAACATTCTCCAGGTCAAATAAGAACTTGCACTTGTAAAAGAAAAGAAGAACCAACTAGTATACCAGACTTAATCAAAACGTATAAAGGTAGAATCAACGAGATTAACGAATTGATAGAAGATGGTGGTATGAATGAACATCTTATATATGAAACAGAACGTGCTACTCTTGAAGCTGTTGTTAACAATCTATCTAGTTGGTTGGTGTATCACTACTAAGAATGAGTAATAGTAAACGTTATCGACTGCATAGAAAGGTAAGAGATGAAGGGTATAGGGTTGATGCTTATATCAGAACAGTATATACCCCTTGGAATAGTGTAACAGTAACAGATAGTGTGAGGACCCTTATGGATATCTATCACTACTCACTTCAAACAGAAATAGTATAAATTATGACAAAGACATTTACAATAGAAAAAAAACAAATTGAATCCTATAAGATTCGTAATACCGATGGTGGATTTGCTTGGGCAGATATTACAATTGATGATAGTGGTGGTAAGAACGCTGGAAGAATACAAATAGCATCTGACTATGGTCAATGGCAAAACTATTGGGGGGCTTGTGGTACACCATTTAAGAAATTCTTAGGTCAATTAGATATCCATTATGCTGCTGGTAAGTTTGGTACTGGAAACCATTTTGACCACGATGCAACCATCAAAAATCTAGAAAATAGGGTTGATGAATATAGTGAAGATTATCCAGAGCTTAAATCTGTTCTATTAGAAGAATTAGATGTGTTAAGGGATGCATATAACATGAATGAGTTTGAAGCACAAATGTGGAATTGTGATAACATACTAAGTATGGAAGGTCACCAACCAGATATCATTAAATGTGTCGAACCAGGTTTCAGACGATTCTGGGAAGAAATTTGGCCAAGTTTTATTGAACACTTAAATACAGAAGATGAATAAATATGAAGGTTCAAGGTTAGAAGCAATACACTCATTTGTTGTAATGCCAAAGGATTGTAACTTCAACAACAACACCGATAATAACGATAAGAACGATATACTGTTCGGTGGTACGTTAATGTATAACATAGACTATTCTGGTGCTAAAATTGCCAGAAGAGCAACCTATGGTGTTGACTGTGATATGATTGTTACTGCATCTATGGATAGACTTAACTTTGAGAAACCAGCTTTCTTAGGTGATATTATTACAATGGTGGCAACTATCAAATCTCTAGGCACTAGTTCAATTAGTATAAGAGTTAAGGTAACAAGAGAAAGCCCAGTTGGTGATATGGAACAAATATGTTCTGCTAATATGACTTTCGTTACAATGAAACAAGGAAGACCAACACCACATAAATTAAGTTTTAACAATTTAACATAAACAATATGGCACTACATAGACCAGATTATACAATGGAAAATGCACGTAAGGTGGTTGAAAACCTTGGTGATTCAGAAGAACATGAGGCTATTAAATATTATATCAAGAAAACAAAGGAGTGGACTGATAAGCAAGAGGTTAAATTAAAAGAATATGAATCATTCTTTAACTTAATGAAGAAGCTTTTACCAAGAAGCTTTAGCACTAATAGACCACTAATATAATGGATAAGAAAGATATTAAAAATGGAAACCTGGTGTTTGATAGAGATTCTGACACATACTGTAGAATCCAAGATGTTGGTAATGCAATAGAAAAGGGTGATAGAAATGAACATAATCTAAATAAAGAAGAATTATCATACAGTATTGTAGAGATTATTAGTGGTAAGGTACATGATGGTATATGTGAAAATTCTGGTATGACCGCACAATTTTTAAGACTTGTATCCAAACAAGAGGTTTCTATGGCATTTGAAAGACTACAAGCAAAATGTACAATAAAACTAGGTAAAGCTAAACGAAATCTACTCGATATCGAAGCTACAATTTTTGAATTTAATAATAAACTATAATATGGATAAAGTGTTAGGAATGTACGAAGTAACAACAACAAAATATAAGAGGTATTTTGTTATGGCAAATGGATATGATGATGCCAAAGATAAAGTAGAAAATAGAATACTAGATGACGACACTGGTGGTAGTATATTAGATTCTGATGGTTCACTTAAAAGTGGATACACTTTAGATGTGGTTAATAATATTAAATGTATAGGGGATGACTTTATACGATAAAAGATAAAAATTATGGATAAATTTGACAAATTAGTAAAAGAACTAAACGACCTACAGATTCACCAACAAAGTGGTGACTGGGCTGAAGACTTACCAGAAGAAATCTGGAATGAACACTTTAAAGATAATCATAACTTTGTTAAGTATGGACTGGACGTGGATAAACATCGATGGTATGAACTATCAACACAAGTTGTTGAAATATATGGTAGACTATTAGGTGTAACATCAGTAACAGATACATCTGGTAATGGTGATGTTGGGGATAATTACCATCACCTATACTTTAGAGAAATGGAAGAATTTACAACCATATCATATAAAGATAAAAAATAAATAAGGATTATTTGGTAATACCAAATAAAAGTTATATATTTGCTAAACATAATATAAATTAAAACTAAAACAAATGAAAACATTTTTAACACTAATTATGATACTTTTAGTATCAACAGTGACATTATCACAAAGTTCATCAGTATTTGATGAAGTACTAGACACTGGTCAAGACCTTATCGGACTATCAAACTTAGCCGATATTGACACGATTAAAGACCTCTTTATTCATTATACCAAAGAAGCAATTGAAGGGTCTAAGGATGCCGTTTCTAGTGGTGTAACACTTGTAGAGGATGCAGTTAATATGCTTATAGAAGAAAGTACCATTGTTGTTAGACAATTTATAATCTTTACTGCCATTAGCTTTGCAATCCCATTAGTATTTGGATTCCTATTACTATGGTTTGGTTTTAAGAAAGTATCAAAATACTTCGTGACCCCACAATTGGTGGCAACACAATTTAATGAAGAAGCAGATAAAGAAGAAGTTGAATGGAGAAAAGAAAATAAATATATCCTATATATGGGTAACTACTTTAGAAACAAGTTAACACTAATAGGTTTTAAAACCACACAATTTGGAATATATGCATGTGGTGGACTATTAATTGGTGCGAACCTTATGTCCTTTATTAAGGTGACATTCTTTAGTAAATTGTATTTAGTTGAATTATTAACTCAATACCTATAAAAAATGTCTAGAACATCAAATAAACTATATAAGCACAAAAATGATGTGTTGAATAGAAAAGAAGAAAGTGTTGGTGTTGCCAACAAAGAAGAACTATTACTTCTTTCTGCACCAAAAGAAACTGATATTGTGTTTGATTCTTTACACATTAGAAGTCTAAGTGACTTTGCAGCAGAACAAATGAAAGATACTATCGAAATAGATACTGTATCTAAATTGTATAATGGGGCTGAAACCTTTAAAGGGTCACACCTTAAGACAATCTGTAATAAATACTTCCTAGCAGTTGTATCTATTGATACTTTCAAAGGTATATTTCCAGACGATGCTGCCAAAGCAATCCTAGACTTCACAAAGGCTAATAAGTCTACTATGTTATCAACTAGTAGATTATACATCATGACCCATAAAAAGTGGTTTAGAAAGTCTATGAGTGATAAACTAATCAAAGATGCTTTCATTATCTTTTATAAAGAAAATAATAACGATGAGAGAGGAAATGGTATGTATATAATGGATGATAGTAATGCAACCCAAATTTATTCATCGGGTAATGACTTCTCTGAGTTTAATAAGGTTACTAAGTATTTTACACTTGAGGGGTTTTGGAATGAATCAGACCTAGCAGTAGGATATGCAAATTATGCAATGATATTCATATATACAATACTAATGTTTTTTGCTATATATAATACATCATTTGGTGCTATTTTAATAATCAACCTAGTGTTTTTATTTGGTGCAATAAGGTTTAATTTTAAAGCCGAGTATAAAAAATATTGGAATTCAATCCCTAAAGAAAGAGGTTATGATGAAGTATCTTAACATATCAACAATACTTATATTGGTTGTAGTAGCAACCATCGCACTACCTTGGTATCTAGCACCAAACGAACCTTACTACGATATTGTAGATACAAAAGAATATCTATCATTTGAGGATGCAAATTCTCTTCTTGTGAAACCACTAAATGAAGATAATGATTATTATTATACAGAATCTAGAACTTATGAGAAAAAAAGAGGTAAGTTTCCATTTGTGTATGATAAGAAACAAATAACAAAAACACCAAGGTCTTATTGGTCAAGTAGTAAGAAATAAATTATGGAAAATTATTATCTGTTTGGAGTAGACGGTTCAATGAATAAATTGGTTAAAACACCAGAGGAAATGTTAGAGTTCTTTAGTATAAATAATATACCAAAGATTTATAAACATCAATATTTCCAACTGGTGTTAACTGACCAATTAAACAATCTTATGGATTTAGGATTACTTGGTGGTGATAGAGTACCAGATGAAAAAATAATTGGTGCTGAGAACCTAAAAAACATTATAGAAGAACACCTAGACTATACACTAGGTGAAGATGTTGTTGATGGTTTAAAAGCTGAACTAGAGGTTAAATGGCAAGTTACATTTAATGACGAAGATATACCACAAGAGATACTAGATAAGACAAACGAAATGTTTGATGACTTAAATATAGAAACGGAAGAAGAGATTGTTCCACCAAAAATGTTCCCATAATGATACTAATAGAATTAGCGGCTGAATTAATGATGGCTGGTGCTGAATCAAAATCTAAAGGTGGATGTATATTCGCAGTGATTATACTTCTCCTAACAATAGGTGGGTGCATATTATATTTCAATTATGTTGAATAATATTTGGTAGTTAAATTTATTTGACCTATATTTGTAATCTAAAATAAAAACATATGGATTTTACAGTAAATAAAAGAGGTCAATATTATAGGTGACATTAGAGAAAGCAGAAAAACTATTAGAAGAACTAATTAAATTAAGAAAATAAAATGGAAGCAATAGAAAACTATAATAAAAAAGAATTCTTAGCAAAAGAAAGTATTACCTCAATGGGTGCCATCTTTTGTAAAAAATATGATGATGGTATAGCCATTGTAAGAATAAGCGATTGCCATAGAAGCATTAAACTGTGGAATAACCTAAATGAAATAGGTGCAAAAGAAGAAATGCTAGAAAAATTAGAAACCCTAGAAAGAAATATAATAGAATTTAAAATCTTTATTAAAAATCAATAAAATAAAGTGGTACTTAAATCAATATACTAATGGCAACATATAAAAAAAGATTAGATAGACTAAAACCACGTTATCCAAATAACGAAGATGACAAACCAAAATTCGTTTGGTTAAAAAGTAATAAATTTAACCTACTAGTTGGTATTTTAATAGGTTTAATAATAGGTTTAATAATATAATATGGGAAATAAAACAAAAGCATATAGTAATTTAATAATTGGGTTGGTGGGATTCTTTATGCTAGGTGCATATGCAACTTCTCAATTCAAATTTGATGAACCCGTTGAAATATTTAGATGGTGTTTAACTGGTGGTTTCGCAGTTATCTTTATTGGTATGGCTATTAACCAATTTAAACAAACTAAATGACCAAAAAGAAAAATGATAGTGAATTAATTGAAACCACAATAGGTTTCGATACCGCAAAATTAGCCAACGAAAGAGGTTTCATATGTAAGAGTAGTATGTGTGATGAAATATACCTAGAAGATGGTACTAAACATTGGAATCTAGGTACACCACTTAAGGATTGGGATGCACCAGCACCAATAACATATCAAGCACCAACACAAGCTCTGCTACAAAGATGGCTTAGAGAAGAACATAATATCCACCTTAACCCAGATGTGGCAAACCTATACCCCAAAACTACATATCATAGTAGCATATATTATGAGGGATATAGAACGTGGGTGGAAAAAGAATATAATAGCTATGAAGGTGCATTCGAAAATGGACTCCAAGCTGCACTAAAATTTATGAAAACATGAAAGGAAAATATATACTGGTTTCAGAAGATGGTAAAGACTTCTATAAAGATAAAGATGATAAATTAATATTACTTGATGATTTAAGTTATGCATGTAATATGATGGGGATGCTTGAAGTAGATGGATATGTATGTGAAATCAAACATCACCACATAGAAAGTGAATTGAGTGGTAATGATAAAAATATTTGAGATGAACGTAGTTAAAAGAAGAATCAAGTCTTGGTGTAGATACTGGCATTATAATGTGACTGGTGTGTTGCGTGATAACGAAGGGCATTCAAACTACCTAAACGTTATATCTAACTTAGACGATTGGCACAATACAAATGCTTGGGGTATAGATGATGAAAATGACTTAGATGAAGCTTGGAAAATAGTGCTACAAAATATTGGTAAATGTAACGAAGAACAACTTAGTGTGTTAGAAAGGTTGTGCTCAACTAAAAATTAAAATAATGAGGAACATTAAATACCATAGCGAAAGAGAAGACCAAGTTGAAAAAGAAATTGATAACCTATTTACCATCGGTAAATGGATTAGGTCTTGTGAAACCCTTGAACAACTAAATACTATAGATGACTTCTTAAGTAACTATTGTAAACGAACTGGAAAATGGTATCACTCAGAATTATCAGCACTAAACTATCACCTGGGTATCATAGATGGATTCTATATGTCAATGGTGGATAAACTAAAACCTAAAGATGAAAAAACTACCTTGGAAATGGACAGTTGAAGAAGCTGTTGAATTTATAAAATAAATTTGGTAGTGTCAATTCTTTTAACTATATTTGTAATATGAAAACATTTGAAAACTTAACAATAGACGGATACGATGGAAAATATGACTTCGAGGTATATGATAACACAGAAATAATAAACATTGGGGATGAATTTATATTCTTCTTCGCTGGTATCGTGGATGTACAAGTTTGTATTGGTGAGAATATGAAAGAAGAAATAAACCCAAATGATAGAGTCTATGACCATACTAAAATTGACCTAACGACTGGCTTCTGGATGAAGTGCTATAAGATAAAGAATACTAACTTTGACCTAAGTAAAATACACTAGATATGATAACACTAATAATAATAATTCTAACATTTCTCGCAACCATATACTATGCTGTGATAATAGCAACCTTTATAATGGGTGACTATGAATCTAACGACACCCTAATAACACCCAAAGACTTTGCATTAGCATTAATACCATTCTACCATTGGATTTATTTAATAGTAAGAAGGTTTAAAGAACTTAACTCATGAATAAAGAAGAAATAAATGTAGAAAGGGGTTGGACTAAAATGATATTAAATTCTTTTTATGGTTTCCCACCAATTGTATTATCACCATTTGTGTTCTTCGATGAAAATAAAGCACTTCAAATTACTGAAGAAGGTAAAAAGAATTTAAGATTGATACAAAAAACACGTAAAAATGAACGATAAGAAAGAAGCAAGCGATGCTATAATTGATGGGATGATGTGGAAACTTAAAACACACGCACTACTCAAAGGCCTTAAAGCTGAAAAAATTGACGAGTTTATGACCAAGGCTACAGAAATTGATAACTATGAAAGCTATGGTGAAACATATTTTAACATTGTATTCAAAATCAAACAAGAACTAGATTGTGTGAGAGGATTCATTAGAAGTAAACACCTATCAAGTGAACTAAGTGAATGGATTGAAGTGTGGCTGGAAACTAGAAATGATATCTTTGAAGATGAAGAAGATGAAGACGTAAATGTAGATTCCGATGACTAATAAAAAACAATTTGAACCTTGTGATAAATGTGGAGAAGCATGTTACGGAACATGTAATACCCACTCTAACTTTATCGATAAAGACTTCCCGATATGAACAGAACAAACCAAGAGTGTAGAGACTTAATAGATGAAACCGTGGCTTACTATAGTGCTGATACAAGTAAACGTGGACTCTTAAATATTGGTGATGATATTATCGCATTCACCAATGGTAACTGTACATACTTTAATGATGATACGGGTAACATGTGTGCTGTGGGTAGATGTATGATTGCACCAGATAAACTTAATAGTATAGAAAGAACACATAGTGTTGATGTATTTGATAACCTAGACTCTTACCTTAAAGATGAATATAAAGGATATGATATGTTATTCTGGGGTAGATTACAATGGTTACATGATAATACCCAAAATTGGGATGAAAAATCTATTACCGAAGATGGAAAAGAGTGTGTAAAAATACTTAAAGCAAAATACCCCGTAGCAATTGAATTATGACCAACGAAAAACGAAAAGTGTTGTGAAGTAAAGTAGCAACACGCCCTTTTTTTAAATCAAATAATATGAAAACAAAATCAATAATAGCATTAGCAGTAGTAATTATACTATCAACAACCTCAACAC
>Ga0208643_1000040_pt1 | contig 71579 bp, 57 predicted proteins | sample VirMetDEL_Nov_12_FD_184516 | JGI IMG/M metagenome (GOLD analysis project Ga0208643, IMG submission 184516) | Aqueous microbial communities from the Delaware River and Bay under freshwater to marine salinity gradient to study organic matter... | ecosystem: Environmental > Aquatic > Marine >...
ATGGTATAGCGAAGCGCCACAGGCCCGACATAGGCTTCAGGCGCAGTAAAGCTCAAGCCCTCACTGGTGATTTGCACACTGCCGATATCCGCAGCCGCGCCATCTATCGTTAAGGTATCACCATCGACATCAACATCGTTCGCGAGCACCGCAAGCGCATACATATCGTTGGCGGTACTTGTTAAGGTGTATTCGTCATCAACCGCCTGCGGATCATCATTCACTGGCGTGACATTAATAGTTACCGTTGCAGGCTCGGAACTCAGCTCGGCATCCTTAGCAATAAAGCTAAACATGTCTGTTCCATTGAAATCCTTCTCAGGGGTATACAGCCAAACAGTGCCATGTTGCTCTAAGGTGCCAGATTCAGGCTGACTCACCACTTCATAGGTAAGCGGGTCGTTATCCACATCCTCTGCCGTTAGGGTTATCGTTACAGAACCGTCTTCTACCAAGGTCACAGTTGAGCTTGTCGCAACGGGTGCGTCATTGGCGTTGGTTACTGTAATACTGAAGGACTGTTCTGCTGCTAAGCCGTCAGTGTCTGTCACCCGCAGTAACACAGCATGGCTACCCACATCCGCATTGCTTGGCGTACCACTTAACACACCCGTAGCCGCATTGAAGCTCAACCAACTCGGTTTGGTCACCGCGCTCAAGGTCAGTACATCGCCCACATCGGTATCACTCGCCACAAAGGTGTAGCTGTACGCCGTATCTTGAGTGGCAGCTGTGATGGCCGTTGAACTGATTATCGGGGCGTCATTGACGTCTACCACAGTTAAATTAAATGCAGGCAAACTCGCAGACAAAGTGCCATCGGAGACGCTAATAACAATCCCGTTAGTTACACCAACATCTTGATTAGATGGCGTACCTGATAGGGTGCCTGTTATTGGGTTAAAAGTCGCCCACACTGGTTTATTTAGGATGCTAAAGCTTAGTGTATCTCCCGGAGAATCAGCCGCTGTAGGCGTAAACAGATACGAAGCACCTTGGTTAATGGTTAATATGGGTGAACCCGTAATCGTGGGCGCAGAATTGGATGGCTGAGGTGTCACACTGTTTGATGCCGCAGAAACAGCACTTGTTCCTGCAGCATTAGTTGCGGTAACGGTAAAGGTGTATGCAGTGCCATTAGTTAACCCAGGGAAATTAATGGGCGAACTCGCGCCCGTTACAGTAGCACCGCCGGGGTTGGCAGTAACGGTATAACCACTAATTGCCGAACCGCCATTGGAAGCCGGTGCAGTAAAGCTGACCTGCGCTGAGCCATCGCCTGCTGCTGCGCTAACAGCGGTGGGAGCACCTGGCAGCAGTGTGTTGGTCAGGCTAAGATCGTTGCCATCACCACCGGCATAGCTGGTAATTAAGTTGCTGGAATTACCGCTGGCAACAAAGGCGCCGCCCTCAGCAATACCCGAGAAGGTGCCACTAATCGCATCTGCACCATCATTGGTAATCACTGTATAGCTATCGCCGTTGGCGGCGACATAGCTGTGCGTAACTGAAATGTTGGCACCTGATAAGGACACCGTGCCTGCCACATTTAACCGATCGTACTGCATGACAGCAGTTGTGCCGGCGATATCCAGCAGCAAATTTGCGTCACTGTTAAGCAACAGGTTACCGGCCACGGTAAGCAGCCCTGGCATGGCATTGCCGGGAGACAGGTTACCACCATTAGCGATGGTGATGGCGGGCGCATTACCCGTACCCGCCAGTGTCGCAGCCGATGCAACGTTTACGCCCGAACTACTGGAAAGATCGCCGGATAACATTAAAGTGCCTGCAGAGACCTGAGTTGCACCAGTAAAGGTACTGGTGCCGCTGTACGTAAAGGTGCCAGTACCCACTTTCGTTAAGGCGCCAGCGCCGCTGATTACGCCTGATAAGTTGCTGCTACTATTGTTGGCTCCGGTGGTTAGAGTGCCGCCGGTTAACACCAGATTACCGGCACCGGCGACTGAGCCTATAGTTTCACTGCCACTTGGCAAAATCAGGCTTGCACCGGCACCAACCGATACCGCCACCGAGTCTGCCAGTGCACTGCCATTCGCCAGCGCCAAGTCACCGGCAGAGATGGTCACTGCACCGGTTGCAGTATTGGTTGCACTGAAGGTAAGCACCCCGGCACCGGCTTTAGTTAAGCCACCAGAACCACTGATGACACTAGAGATAGTCATGGAATTGGCATTGCGAATAGTGGCATCACCTGCAACAGCTATGGCATTAGTGATTGCCTGGGCCGTACCGGTCAGCGTTAGCAGGCTGGAAGCATTGACCGTGACTGCGCCTGAACCCAGGTTAGTCGAATCCGCTACTGTTACTCCGTTAGTACCAGAAATAGCCAGTCCACCGGAGAAACTATTGTTACCGCTTAGCGTTAAATTGCCACCACTGGTTTTACTCAGGGCGCCGCTGCCACTGATATTGCCGGACAGTATCAGGGTTTGTGCCGCGTTTAATACCTGCACGCCACCACCACTGGCACCCAACACTATGGGGTTATCCAAATTAAAGCTGGCCATGTTATTGCCTAGCACACCACCATTCAGCGTCAGGGTACCTGAGGAGAAGGTGCTATCGCTGCCGACCCACAACTCCCCGGCAGTTACCGTGACACCGCCACTGTAGCTGGTGGAATTATTGGTATTGGTTAGGGTCAAACGGCCTGCGCCGATTTTGGTGAGTGCACCAGCGCCGGTCAATCCACTTTCCAGCGTTAAACTGTCACCACTACCATTGGTTAAATTAAGGCTCCCGGCCAATGTGAAAGTGCTGCCCGTAATGGTTGCAATTCCCAGTGCATCGGCATCCAGTGTAATACCTGCCGGAATCGTCATACTGGAGCCCAAAGTAATCGTTGTACCGCTTAAACCCGCATCAAAATCAACTGTGCCACTGGAAGCGACATAAGCCATTGCTTCACGCAGTGATAAGCCACCACCGTCTGCCTCATCGGTAGCAAAGTCAGTATCGATAGTCGCGTCAGCGCCAACGTCCGAATTGGTCGTAACGGTTGCCAACGTCACTGCGGTATCAATCGTCATAGTCAATGCCGATGAAGCCACACTGATATTTCCTGCAGCATCGGTAACGGTAGCCGTTATATTGTGCACACCCTCAGACAAGACACCACTGGTATAAGTCCAATTACCTGATCCATCCGCTGTCGTAGTACCCAAAGTGCCATCAACCGAAGATATGACCGTCACTGTCGAATTGGCCTCGGCGGTGCCAGTGAAGGTAGGGGTTGCATCGCTGGTGACATTGTCAGTATTCGACGCACCAGTATCTGAGCCAGCATCCAAATCTGGGGTGGAAGGTGCAGCCGGAATTTCAGAATCTATCGCGTAGTTGTTGGAATCGGTTGTACCTGTACCGGCGTTACCAACGGCATCCGCCACACCAGAGTTGTCCAGCGTGATCAGATTGGTAGCATCTGTCACACCGCCGGCTGGCGTGAAGGTGGCCGTCCAGGTAATGCCGCCATCGCCGGAACTCACTGCACTTAATGCTCCATTTTCAATCGTCAAATCCGCATTGCTAAAGCCGGTAACCGCCTCACTAAAGGTGAAGGTCACCAGCGAGGTTTCGCCGACCGCTAAGGCAGTATCCGCGACCAGAATTGTGACGGTTGGGCGGACAGTATCTACTGCATAGTTGCCGCTGGTGGCGGTGCTGGTACCGGCGTTGCCGGCGACATCTGCGATACTGGTGTAATCCAGCGTGATCACGTTGCTGGCGGCAGTGGTGCTGGCGCTGGGTGTCAGCGTGGCGGTCCAGGTGATGCCACCATCACTGCTGCTCAGGCTGGACAGGGAACCGTTGGGTGAATTCAGGTCGGCAGTGGTGAAGCCAGTGACTGCCTCAATAAAAGTGAAGGTGACAGTTGCGGTATCACCAATCCGAAGTGCCGTATCACTAATGGTGGTGGCGGAAGCCAGCGCCGGCCGTACAGTATCAATTGCGTAGTTGTTCGAGTTGCTCGTTCCTACACCAGGATTACCTGCTGCGTCGGACACACCTGTTTTATTGACGGTAATTACATTGGTTGCTTCGGTAACACTGGCTGTTGGTGTAAACGTCGCCGTCCAGGTAATGCCGCCATCACCAGAACTGACCGCACTTAGCGTTCCGTTTGCAATAGTCAGATCTGCGTTAGTAAAACCCGTTACAGCCTCGCTAAACGTAAAAGTTACCAAAGAGGTTTCACCAATCCGCAGCGCGGTATCAGCCACTACTACCGTCGTAGTAGGGGCTACATTGTCTGTAACGACGATAGTGAAGGTTTTTTCAAAGGTCAGGTTACCGCTACCGTCATCTGTAGTGCGAACTCTCACCGAACGGTTACCTGCTGCAATAGAGGCGGGGTTGTTGGCTCTGAGCTGATTACCGCTGATATTAAAAGAGCTATTGTCTGTATCGCCTGCTCCTGCCACCAACATATAGGTATGAGTGTCTCCACCATCAGCATCGGCAGAACTTAAGGTACCGACCACAGTATTCGCAGCAGCACTTTGATTCAGGGTACTGGCAGACAGAGAAATATTGGTTGGAGTGCTGTTGGGGACGATAGCATCGGCGATTTCAATGTTGTTGAGCGCCACCCAGAGATCGCCCGACGGCGCTGTGATCCTGACCTCGTCCACATTGCCAAAAATTGCCGAGTCAAGGCCATTGCCCCCGTTAACTGTGTTCTCCCAGTTAACTCCCAAATTCACGGTGACGCTGCCGGCTGAGACCCCGTTGAGGTATCCGGAGAGCGTTATCTGGGCGTCGCCACCGTAGTCGGCGAGGAAGATGGATTCGAGATGAAAGGCCGTACTGCCAAAAATGGTGATCTGTCCTGACTGCGCACTGTTCCCGTAGCTAGCGGCAATGCCACTCTGACTGTATGGCGTCTCGAACGTCCAATTGGCACCGATGTCATTCGTGATCGTGAGGCTGATGCCTGCAATATCGTTGGAAACCACACCATCCTGGGCAGTCGTGCTGTTGGGCGAGCCAGTGAATACCAGCGTGCCCGACGCCAATAGGTTGCCATAGGCTGCGAGGTTCAGAGATGCATTCTCAATGCCTCCTGTGGTTCTCTCCAGCAACCAGTTACCGCCGAGAACAGCACTGCCGGTCGCGTCGTCAGAAACCGCGATATCGGCCTCCGTTAGCTCTGCCAACGTCTGGACGAAACTCTGTCCCTCTTCATCAGCCCCGATCTTGCAACCATACAACAAGATATCGCCGTCTGTCGCAAGAGATGACCCAATGGTTGCCAGCAGGTCGCTATGGCTCGCCACGTTATCGCTGTTCAGCCAGAGGTTTCCCAACTGCACCGCCCCTTCGTCACCGTGACTGATCACATGGATGGCGCTAATGTTGGTGCGGTGTTTTAGGTGGTTTGCCAGTTGCGCGACACCGTTACTGTCGCTGTCTATAAAAATGACTTCCGTACCAGGTGAAATTGCGCTGATGAAGGTCGCGGCGTCCGCTACTCCGGAATCTATAACCACTAGCTCGGTACCTTTTTCAGCTTTGATGCCACTAATACCTAACGCATGGACGGTAAATGTTGAAAGCGGTTGTGCCATAGCCAGTTGGATAGAGCTCGCCAGCAAGATGATTGCAAACAGTGCTTTGCCTATTGGTTTTTTAACTGCAGTGGTATGGCTTTTACGTAGCATTGGAGTTTCCTGCAAAGTTATTGCTGATTAATTCGGATTACGTTGGCTTGGCTGCTGGTATCCTGACCCCAGAAATTCATTGCAGCGTAGCGTTCAAATAAATCGGGAGGTAATATGGTTTGTCGTGCTGCAACAGCAACCTGACTACGGATCCGGTGCAAGCAAGATAAACCAATATTTTGGTCAAATTCGGGCGTGTCAAACGCGACATCGTCAAAACGGTGTTCAAACCACGTTTCATCAATAAACTGGTAAATTAATTTCAATACTTTTTCTGGCGCCTCGGTTAGCAATTGATAATCAACCAGTAATACAGAGTTGGCGTGAGGGCTGTAATATGCATCTTTCAGCGCTGTCCAGGCAAATCCCACCATACGATTAGACATTGCTAGCGTGTCTGTGCGGCTATATACCGTATTACGTTCAGCCTCATCATTAAACAGACGACTATTTTCAAACGGGTCGGCACTATAAAGCCGTTCTAAACTGTCCATGATCCAAGCGACGTTTCGCACGCAAGCAATGACTTTACTTTGTGGGAATAATTTTTGCAGCAAAGGTAACCGGGCGCACCACAAACGGTTGGTGTCGAATACAACCCGCTTATCCTGTTGCTCGGCATAATAGCTGTGAAACAGTCCTTGCAACAATGTTTGGCGTTGTGCCGTGGAAACTAAAGATGCGTGTTCACTGCCTGCACTGAATTGCTGCAGCATACTAGTTAGTAATGGCGCTACCGGGCTGGAAATGCCAGCGCAAAATGCAGGATTCTGTCGCAAAATAGCTGACAGAAGGGTTGATCCTGAGCGCGGCAAGCCGGAGATAAAGTGAAACTGCTGTGGCATAAGAGACTACTTTTAAGTTGTTGAAGAATTGTTGTTTCAAATGTAACAAAATGCAAGTGTTATTCAGTGCATATTCAGTCGTTTCTGGATTAAAGTCTGGTTGTAGGGCTCGATTCGAGATTAGGTAGATCATGCCAGTACTCCTGTGTAGCAATGGAGAAGGCTTGCAAGGTAGGATGTGCTGTTTGATACTCGGCCCTTGCAGCGCAAAGGCAATACATCCCAACCGCCCAGACTCCCTTGACGATAATCACGCTGATTTACGTGGGGTAGCCAGTCTTGCAGCAGCAAAGCATTCAGCTCTTGCTGTAAACTAAGGGAGTTTGGAACTTGAGCTAATAGGGCAAAAGAACAGATATCCATATCCAACCGCTTAATTTTCACACTAAAAATAATTAGTCATCCAACACTAGCACAAAGATGTAAGCATACAAGTTACGGGAATAATCATCATAGCGACCACTGAGAATTACCCTGCTCATGCGTCAATCGCAGGCGTTGTTCAGCATGCAAAGAATAAGAAATACCCAATGTTTTACTGGAATACTATCGATACGCTCCTGCTCGACATGGATGGCACGCTGTTAGATTTGCACTTCGACAACTGTTTTTGACTGAGTTTAGTGCAACAGGAATTAAGCAGGCAACGGAGTCTGAGCAAGGACGAAGCGCAGCAGTTAGTCGTAAATGCCTATGAGAGAGTCGTCGGCACACTCGATTGATACTGCCTCGATTATTGGCAGGAGCAGCTACAACTCGACATTATGGGTTTGCATCGCACTTTAGTCGATTACATGCGACATAAGCCAAGTAGCGGCCTCTTTATCGACGGCGAATCCATCATCAATACCGGTAAACTTGCTGGCGCGACTATCAATTTTTGATTGAAACTCTGATAGTACAAAGCCCGTAAAAGCCTTTCATTTATTTAGCATTTATAACTATCAAGCTTCTGATGTGTGTTGTAAGTGTTTATTTAATAAAAATTAAATCATGAGGCCCAACTTTATACGTGTATATTATGCGGGCAATAATCTATAACAAAAAAGCAGCCTAGGCTGCTTTTTTGCTATTTATTCTTCAATTCTTTTTGCTATTAGTTGCTAGCTTTCAGCATCTTAGATATTCACGCATCTATCTTGGTAATCGTGGTTGAGCAGTGCTGTGTGCTTGATGTGCAGCAAGGGCGTGATCTCGTCGAAGGGCAGCGGTTTAGAGATCAAATATCCTTGGGCAAAGTGACAACCTAAATCCCGCAGGAAGTGCCATTGGGCCTCGGTTTCTATGCCTTCGGCCACTAACTCCATTTCGAGACTTTGCCCCATCATGACGATGGCTTTGACTAAGTTAGCATTAGCGTTACTTTCGAGGGCATTTTCCACAAAGCTACGATCGATTTTAATCACTGAAATCGGGAATTTTTTCAAATAACTCAGGGAAGAATAACCTGTGCCAAAGTCATCGATATAGATTTGCGAGCCTAAATGGCGAATAGATTCGAGCGTGCTCAAGCAGTGGCTGGCATCGCCCATCAGCATGCTTTCTGTGATCTCAATATGCACATTGCGCGGGTTCACATGGTGGCGGTTAAAGCATTCCTGCAGCACTTGGTCGAATCCCATGCCGCGGGTGTTGATACATTGACGACCGGAAACATTAATCGCAACATTGATTTTTAAGCCACTTTTCTGCCACTGTCTCAAATCATGCATGGCTTGGTTGAGCACCCATTCGCCCATAGGTTCTATCAGTCCGGTTTCTTCGGCCAGCGGGATAAATTGATCCGGTGGGATCAGGCCAAAGTCAGGGTCTTGCCAGCGGATAAGGGCTTCGACGCTGCAGACGACTCCAGTTTGCATATCCACTATGGGTTGATAATGCAGGGCAAATTCATTTTGTGCCACGGCGCGGCGCAGGCGTTGCTCTAACTCCATCCGAGCGAACATGGCTTCATTCATGCCCGCGGTAAAGTATTTGAAATTGTTCCGTCCCGCATCTTTGGCTTGATACATGGCGGTTTCGGTATTGCGGGTGAGTGAGCTGACATCGAGGCCATCTTCGGGATAGACGCCGATACCAAAGCTGGCTGAAATCTGGATCTCACGGTCATTTAAGTCAAACGGCATGCCTAAGGTTTCGATAATACGCGTTGCCATGTGTTCGATGGCGAGTTCGTTAGTCAGTCGCGGCAATATAAGCACAAATTCATCACCCCCGATGCGGGCGATAAAGTCGGTTTTACCCGCAATGCCTTCTAAGCGTTTGGCCACATCTTTAAGTAATAAGTCGCCCGTGGCATGGCCTTGTACATCGTTGATGTATTTGAATTGGTCTAAGTCAATCAGCAGAATTGCCAGTTTGCGTGAGTCATGCTGCGCCACATGGATTTCGTGCTGCAGGCGCTCATTAAACAACTTACGATTAGGCAGCCCCGTTAACGCATCGAAGTTGGCTTGATACCAAAGATCTTGCTCATATTGCTTACGCTTACTGATATCCATAAATAAACCAATGTGTTGGATTATTTGTCCTTGCTCATTTCGCACCACTGTAATGGCTAGATACTCGGGATACACTTGGCCATTTTTGCGCTTATTCCAAACCTCGCCCTCCCATTTTCCTTCTGTTTGCAGCGACTCCCACATGGTGGTGTAAAAGTGCTGCGAATGGCGGCTAGAACTGAGGATGGATGGGCTGCGGCCTTTCACCTCTTCCAATGTATAGCCAGTAATATTGCAGAAAGCCGGATTGACCAGTTCGATATGGTTGTCGGCATCAGTCACCATTATGCCCTCGGCAGAATAGTCAAATACCGCAGCGGCGCGGGTGAGTGCATGGTTCGCCTTCTGCCGCTCGCTGATCATCCGGTTCATGGCGCGGGCCATGCGAGCGAGTTCATCAGTACCTGAGACGCGGATATTGATATTGAGCTTGGGATCTTCCGCCATTTGCTGCATGTCATTAGCAATCTTAGTGATTTTATCCATAAAGTTGCGAATGATCTTCTGTCCGAGCCAGAGTGTAACGGTTGCGGTGAACAGGGCTGATAACAAGTACAGGCCGAGGAAGGTCAGGGCTTGGTTTTGTTGATACTCGCTCTGTTGCGCCATGGTTTGGGTGATGTCTTTGGCGAGTTGATGCAGTTGTTCAATACGCTGGGTGGTGAGCGCCCACCATTTTTGGCTGTCAATCGGATGTGGCGGCATTAGCAACTGTGTCATCGCTTGGCTTAACTTGTCCTCACTGGCTGGGACTTGCGCAATGGCGTTGATCTCCGCCATCGGCAAGCCTTGCTGCTTCAATTGCAGTAGCTTGGCCATACTGAATTGGTATTGATCTATGCTGTCCTCAATGGTTTTCAGCGCCGGCTTAAATTTGGGAAGAAAGCGGGTCTCGTGATTGAGTTCATCTAAGTTGAGATGAATCGTCGCCAGCGCGCTATTAAATTTTTGCAGTGAAACGTCATCGCCCTTCAGCAGATAGTCCTGAAAACTCCCCATTAAGCCACCGTAACCTAAGTTGGCATTAATATTCTTTGCCAGTGCGCTAATGCGGGTTTGCTGCTCAATTTGTTGGCTTATCTGCAGAATACGTTGATTCTCTGGCGAATCTTGCAGGTTTTGCAGTAACGATTTTCTATCGGAAATCGCTGCATTGCTCGCGTGCATCACGGCTCGGCCATATTCATACATGAAGGAGCCTATGGTGCGGTAGTCATTCAGATTGAGTGAGTCGCTGAGCAGCAAATGATTAATTGCGCTACGTTCTTTTACGGCGAGTTCCTGCACCATTAGCAGGTTCAATAAATCGGTATAAGCGCGGGATTGGCTGATTTCGTTGGTCTGTAACTGCAATTGTTGAATGAGCTGCAACAGCTGAGTGTGCAGTTGACTATAGAGATCACTAAACGGGCTTTGTGTTTCGCTCGCAAGGGTTTGGCGTGCGTTGGCGAGTCTGTGGCCCGTGAGTGTGATGGCATCTAATAACGCGTTCATCTGACTGGCTTCAATACTGTTAGGATCGAGCGACTCACTGAGGTGGGCTAAAGGTTCACTGTTAAGTAACGTATCGAGAGCTTTAGAGGTCGCCTGTTGTTGCGTGACTAGCGCGTTATCGGTGGGCAGTTGGTTGGTGCTCAGACCATATTCGTTCTGCAACTGATACAGTAATTCGGTGATGTGTACTGTCGCCTGCACCGCAAGATGGTTGTGCTTGGCCGAGTGTGATTCATTTATTAAGCCATGCATGCGCGTCAGGATAAAAAAACTCATCATCAACAAGGGGACAAGCGAAAATAGTATGAGCTTTTGCTTCAAACTAAGGTGGTGTAGCGCTGACGGCATTAAAGATCACTCCACTCGTTCGCCTAGTCAAAAAAGAAATTCAACGTCATCACGTTGAACTTGAGTTGAAAATGGAACTAGGCACAGGGTGAGAATATTTAACATAGGCGGCCAGTCACCGCGACCTTTAGTTTATGGATATCTAATCTAGGTCACGAAATTAAGCAAATTGTTATATATCGAGCTAAACAGCTATTTTTATTAGCATATTTTGTGCCTATCAAACAAACATTTCATTTGTCTGTGATGTGAGGCAGTTTTTGTCATTCGAAAGAAAGACTTTATTTCATGTTCCATGGGCAGTGATTCAGGGAAGATATAAAAAGTGGGATAGGCGAAGTTGGGCTGCAAATAACGCCCAATAAAAAGGACGTTTGCCGCAGCGAAACGTCCTTTATTTTTTAGCTAATGACCTAAGTTTAGGCCATTGAGGTCTGACTTAACCGACCTTCGCCAGTAGCGATTTACGGTAGACCACTATGTCTTCAATCGTCAGCACAGGCATATTGTGCAGTGCGCCGAAGGCGATAATTTCGGGTAAACGCGCCATAGTACCGTCGGGATTGGTGACTTCACACAATACACCAGCGGGTTTTAAGCCAGCGAGTTGCACTAAATCGATCGTGCCTTCGGTGTGGCCGCGGCGAGTTAATACGCCGCCGGGTTGGGCTCGCAGTGGGTACACATGGCCTGGGCGAGCTAAATCACTCGGCTTAGCATTGTCGGCTATAGCAGCTTTAATGGTGGTGACGCGGTCCGCAGCCGAAACGCCAGTGGTAACACCCACTTTAGCTTCGATACTCACGGTAAAGGCAGTGCCATATTGGCTCGAGTTGTTTTCGACCATAGGTGGCAGCTCAAGGGCTTTGACCTTTTCATCTGGTAAACACAAACACACGATACCGCTGCATTCGCGGATCAACATGGCCATTTGCGCATTGGTCAGAGACTCGGCGGCAAAAATTAAGTCACCTTCGTTTTCTCTATCTTCGTCATCGACGACCAACACACCTTGGCCTTGGCGCAGGGCTTCAAGACCCGCTTCAACGCGTTCGATAGCAGTACCAAAAGGAGCAAGTAAAGACTGATTCATGGTTAATATCCTTCAAAAATACGACATGGGAATTTCCAGAATCAGGGCGTGCAGAAATACAACTTAATCAAACCTAATGGCTCGATTTTGCTGTAGCAATATCGCTTCACTTGGGGTGAAGTTATTGCAAAACATGAGGCTAACACTGCGATACATAAGTGCGTTGCACTTAAATACCACAAGGTGTTGTCTTACATTCTCTTCCATCCGGACTCAGCACTGTCGCCATTAAAGCAAACAGTCCATTACCGTCGGCTCTGGAATAGTCAGTTTTGCACTAGGCAAAATCTAAGGCACCAGATCTGCTGACCCCGAAAGTGATTTCGGGCGCTCGCGGGCTTTGGGGATGCTCAGTAAAATAATCACTTAGCTGTTACCCATTTACCGCCGGTGGGGAGTTTCACCCCGCCCTGAGAATTTGCTTTTGAGCCGTTTGCGCTCAAAAACGCCGTTATGTTGCTCTTATTTACCGCGAATGGCAACTTCTCGCGTTCAATGTTTGCGCTAGTGCACACCTGACCACTATCATATTGAACACATAAGCTTATTGACTTGCCGTTGCATTCTGCGACGGTCGTTATGGACGTCACAAGGACGTATAAATGCGATCTCTGTTGCTAACTTTAGGTATTGCCATGTTGTTATCCGGTTGTTCGACCTCAAAAGGGCAAGTACCCGCCCCAGTTGCTGAAAAAATTCCCCATGTGATGACTTTACATGGCGTAACCCGTACCGATGATTACTATTGGCTGCGTGATGATGAGCGCAAAGATCCTAAAGTGTTGGCCCATCTCGAAGCCGAGAATCGCTACACTGCGGCCTATTTCAAACCCTTAAAGCCGCTGCAAGATGGCCTTTTTAAAGAGTTAACTGAGCGCTTAGTCGCCGATGAGTCGAGCGTGCCGTACCAATGGCACCAGCACAGCTATTACAGTCGTTATAAAGAAGGCGGCGAATATCCGCTAATCAGCCGTAAGGGCGTCGATGGCGTTGAGCAAGTGATGCTCGATGTGAATGAGCGAGCTAAGGGCCATGAGTTTTATGGCTTAGGCGGCGCCAGTGTTAGCCCAGATGAAACCATGTTGGCCTTTGGTGAAGACGTCCTCAGCCGCCGTGTATATCACATTTATTTTAAAGATTTGGCCTCGGGTGACATGATCGTCGACGTGCTTGAAAACACTGAAGGTCGCGTAGTGTGGGCGAACGACAACAAACATGTGTTCTATATCGCCAAAGATTTGCAGACCTTACTTGGCTACCAAGTGTATCGCCATGAGCTGGGCACTAAGCAATCGAGCGATGTCTTAGTGTATGAAGAACAAGACGATTCATTTTATATCTCGCTGGGCAAAACCTTAGATGAATCGCAAATTGTGTTGTTCCAAGAGAGCACCACAACGAGCGAAGTGTCAGTGCTCGATGCCAGCGAACCTCTGGGTTTATTCAAGCCAGTGTTAGCGCGGGAAGAAGGCCACGAATACAGTGTGTCTAAGCTGGGTGATACTTATTATATTCTCACCAACTGGCAGGCGACAAACTTCCGTTTGATGAAGGTCGCCATTAAAGATGCGGCGGACAAATCTAAGTGGCAAGAAGTGGTTGCGCATAACCCCAATGCCCGTATCGAAGACGAGTTAGTGCTCAAGGATTATCTGATTATTCAGACCCGCGAAAATGGCCTAACGCGCATTAAAGTGATGCCATTCAATGGTCAAAAGCCCTTCGAACTGAGCTTTGATGAACCTGCCTATGTGATGGGGTTAGATGTTAATTCTCAGCAAGACAGCAATAAGTTACGCATTTTCTACTCTAGCCTGACAACGCCAGAAGCCGTATACGAATATTCGCTAGTGAATCCCGATAGACGGGATTTATTGAAACAAGATCAAGTCTTAGGCGGCTTCGATGCCAGCCAATATCGTGCCGAACGTGTGTTTGTGACTGCCCGCGACGGTGTGAAAGTGCCCGTTTCTTTGGTGTATCGTAAAGATAAATTCAAGAAAGACGGCACTAGCCCTCTGTATCAATATGGTTATGGATCTTACGGTTACACTGTTGAACCCGATTTTTCTTCATCCGTTATCAGTCTGCTCGATCGCGGTTTTGTGTATGCCATCGCCCATGTGCGCGGCTCAGAAATGCTCGGTCGCCCTTGGTATGACGACGGTAAGCTGTTGAATAAGCAAAATACCTTCAATGATTTTATCGATGTAACTACGGCATTAACGGCGCAAGGTTATGGTGATAAAAACAAGGTCGTTGCCTCAGGCGGCAGTGCGGGTGGTTTGCTAATGGGCGCAATTGCTAACCAAGCACCGGACAAGTATTTTGCCATCGCAGCCCATGTGCCGTTTGTTGATGTGGTGACCACTATGCTGGACGAGTCGATTCCGCTCACTACCAACGAGTACGATGAATGGGGTAATCCAAACGAGAAAACTTACTTTGATTACATGCTGAGTTACTCGCCCTACGACAATGTCACCGAGCAAGAATACCCACACATGTTAGTGACGACGGGTTTGCATGACTCGCAAGTGCAGTATTTTGAACCCGCCAAGTGGGTCGCTAAACTGCGCGATGTACAGAATAAGTGGTACAAGATGGATGATAAGGTGTTGTTATTCAATGTGGATATGGAAGCTGGCCACGGCGGTAAGAGTGGCCGTTATCGCCAGTACCAAGACACAGCCCAAGAATATGCATTCTTCTTGAGTCTGTTAGGCATGGCGAAGTAGGTCATTCGCAAGTGACCGAATCTGCCCTTTGGTATTTGTATCTAGTCCGCTGCGCCAACGGGCATTTATACACAGGCGTCACCACAGATGTCACACGACGCTTTAGCGAGCATCAGTCGGGTGGCATCAAATCCGCTAAGTATCTGCGGGGTAAAGGTCCATTAACACTGATGTATCAAGAGCAGGTTGGCAGTCACGGCGATGCACTGCGCCGTGAGATCGCAGTTAAAAAGCTGAGTCGCAGTCAAAAGCTGGCGTTGATTGAGTCTGTCGAACATAGTGCGATATAAAAGAGCAAAATCCTATTAAGTCATTGGTATTTTTATACAATGATTAAGCTCTGTCATTCCAGTGACTCGCAGCAAGTACGTCCCTGTATGCTCGATCGTGACATCCATGTCACGGACGGTCACTTCCATGACAGTGCTTAATCCCGCTAACCTCTGAGTATCTTATTTGCATGAACATATCCAAATTCAACAGTGGGTTTCTCGATAAACTTCTCTCGAACTACATGTCCGGTCTTTTTCTATGCTTAATTTACAATCCCTGGTAGAGCTTCTCTCAAAAGCTCTAACTCCTTTTTGTTTGCTTTAATCCAAATTTTTTTCAGGTTTGGCATCGAAGTCAAAATATCGATAGTTTCTTTAGTCTTAATGACATTTGTTTCAACAAGATATAACGCAAAAATATTTTTATTTCCACGCAACTTATCAATACTGGACAACTGTGGATTCCCGCTAAGGTCTAAAATTTTTACGCTTTCAAGCGTTGAAATGATAGAACCAAAATCTAACTTTTGACATTTATTTAATGATAAGTAACTTAAACTCTGTGTGTTTCCGGTAATTTCAGAGAGTTTGCTTGCATGGGACACACTTAATGATTCCACTGAATCTGAGCATAAATTAATTGACTCTAATGAACGAACGATGGAGCAGTTTAATGAAATTGCGGCATCAACTTTTACATTAATAACCTTGGAGTTGAATATATTTACATGCTTAATTCCGTCAAACAACTCAGATGATTTATTTTGCTCAACATAACCTTTCCGAATGAATGCCATTATGGCTTTCCAATCATCTCGCTGCCACTCAGAGTTATATACATAATCCAATATTGGTAATATAGAATCGAAGGTAGGCAATGAATTTTCCCATCTCTGCCATTCTGAAACATTTTCTGGTGCTAACTTTATATATTTCTTAAAAGATGAAATGTCCATATTATCACTTAATTAAAATTGGGTTGTCGAATTCAGAACGTTGATCTCTTCCGGTATATTTTTGCATTTCTTTTGAGAAGCGGCTCTAAATTCTGATGATTTATTCTGTCGCACTATCCCTTTACTCACGCTTATTTGAGCTTGCTAAAGCTTTAAGGCGAAGGTCACTCTTGCTCAGCGGTGCGAGTGCTTCGGCTTTGGTGAGGTAGTGCATTGTGATGTGGATAGCGTCTTGATGGTGACTAAACTCCCTAAAAATGCGTTTTGCAATCAGCAGATTCAATTGATGTGCCGCTAATGAAGCATGCTCATGCTTTATCTGTAAAATAACCTCTTCTAGGGAGATCGTGGGAATTTCTTCCAAGGTTATAAGAAAGGCTTTTGCGACAGTTCTGGCGTGTGAGAAATAGTCTGAGTGCGCATCTAAGGCGTAAATATGCTTGAAAATATGTGTGGCTAGGGCTTTATTGCCATTGTGATACAAAGATTCGCCATCAAAGCAAATATCCCCAAGTTCTTCCATTATCTGTCTGGGATTATCCGATAGAGAAAGCGCTTCAATTGCTTTTTGGTATTCCGAAAATTGATCCATATTCTCGACCTTACTGGCAATACAGTGTGACTTTTCGACTATCGAAGTGGGAAGGCTGACAATCTTAGCAAATCCACAAGGTTAAAGCGTAACGGTCTGAATAAAATCAACATCATTTCTGCAAACTCAAGCTTAATTTCGGTATAAAAAAATGCCACTACAAGGGGTTAGTGGCATAAATGCATAAGTCGGGCACAAGCTTAAAAGGGTGGGTAGAAGACTGACATCTTGGCTGGGAACCTTTGCAACATCAGTCTCTACGCCGGGAAGTAGGTAAAACCTTTGGGTGTAGGGTAGTAAAACGGCGCGTTATTCCATGCTTACTGGGCCGTCGATTTTGTTAAATTTCACATCGCCAGAACCTGCCGAAAGAATCGTTAATCCCTTAGTGTTAAACACATTAATGTCGCCTGAGCCATCTGTGATGGTCACTGGGCTCTGCACATTGGCGACTTCGATGTTGCCTGAACCGTCATCGATGGCGATATTGCCGCGAACATCAGTCACCTTGATGGAACCAGAGCCATCTTCAACGGTTAGGTTGCCGTTGATTTGACTGACTTCAATATCACCTGAGCCATCATCAATGCTGACATTGTTACCGCCGTTGATGATGAGTTCGCCTGAACCGTCTTTGACATTGATATCTGCTGTCATCTTGCTGATCAAAATGGCACCTGAGCCGTCATCGATATCCAGTGCTAAATTCGCAGGTACTTGCAGTTTTAGGTCGATATAGGGCGAGTAATTATTAAAACCGCTTTGTTCAAAATCGGCTTTGAGCTTGGCCTTGTTGGCCTTTTTCTCAAGGGTGAGAATGAGTTTGCTGTCGTTGCTGTCTTTATTGCTATAGATATCAGCGACGAGTTTAATTTGGCTTAGGCCTTCGACACCGATAATCTCGAGACTGCCCGCACCTGTTTCGGCAATCAGACCTTGTAAGTCTTGGCTATCGAGGGTGAGTTCGCGTTGTTGGTGATCTAAATCGGGCATGCCTGCGGCGTTGACATTAATAATGCAGCCGGTGAGCGATACCCCTGCGGTAAACACCAATATAAAAGCGAGTGTGAACATAAATGGACGTAGTGACATGTTAGCTTCCTTGTTTATCAGGCACTCGTTATTCGGGTGAGTGCTGAGTCGTCTTGCGATGGACAATACATTGCACAGCCCATGCCAATTTTAAGTTTCTTTTATAATCAATTGCTTAAAATAAAAGTGTCCGCGCTTGGTTGTGTGGACATGTCCGCCGAATGAGGGATTTACTCATAGATTAGTGAAATTGCTCATTTATTAAGTTAGCTTGAGCCTCATAGGTCTGGCCGGGTAAACATACAGACAATACAAAAAATACAAAAAACATAAGAAGGGATGCAGATGGATTATTTAACGACGAACAAGACGGCTTGGGATGCGCGCACTCGGGTACATTTAACCTCGGATTTTTACGATGTGGCGGGCTTCCTGCGTGGGAATACTTCATTACGGGAAATCGAGCTTAGCGAGCTTGATGTGGCTGGTAAAAGCTTGCTGCATCTGCAATGCCATTTTGGCTTAGATACCCTGTCGTGGGCGCGCATGGGCGCTAAAGTGCTGGGCGTTGATTTGTCTGAGGTGGCGATTGATGAAGCACGAAAGTTGGCGCTGCAGACACAATTGCCCGCCGAGTTTATTTGTAGCGATGTCTACAGTGTGGCGAGCAAGGTTGAGCCGCAGGATATTGTTTTTACGTCCTATGGTGCCATTGTGTGGCTGCCAGATTTAACCCTGTGGGCGCAGACGGTTGCTGACTGTTTAAAACCCGGCGGACAGTTTTACATGGCCGAGTTTCATCCGGCGCAGCAGTTGTTCGATGGTTATAGCTATTTTAATCGGGGTGAGCCAGACATAGAGCAGGAAGGCACTTATACCGAAAATGCCGGTGATGATCAGCAAACCTTAATGTGTTGGTCGCACAGTCTATCGGAAGTGATCAATGCGCTATTGCAGGCGGGCTTAGTGTTGGAGTTCTTCCACGAATTCGATTTTAGCCCGTACAACTGTTTCGAAGGGCTCGAAGCGCAAACCGATGGCCGTTATGTGTTAACACACCAAGGGCAGAATGTGCCCTTAGTGTATAGCATCGGTGCGCGTAAGCCTTTGTAATTATTGTCGTTTTTATGGCAAAGATTAACGACTACGGTAAACCGGATACTTAAGGTAACGGTTATCGTAGTAAGGGCTGCGTTCATAGAACCAGCGCAGGCGAGCTTCAGGATCGGCGGCAAACTCGGCGTTGGTCAGTGCTTTATCGAACTCAGCCTGCAGCTTAGGATCTTCTTTTAGCATCTTGGCTGCTAGCGGTTCAACCGCATAATCTTCAATGTATTCAGTGCGGGTGAAGATAGGATTGAAGAAACCCCATTGCAGCAAAGAATCTGGCGATTGCGGCTCTAGCAGTAAAACCGCCAGATCGCCCAGCGGTTGATCTGTGCTGATTTTAATGGTGCCAGCGGGCAGAGTGGTGCTGACTTTAGTCAACTCTGACTCGGCTTTAACCGTTTGACGGCCCTCAAAATCCTTAGTGTTAAACACTGGATTACTGAGTTTATATTGCTGTAATTTAAGCTCTGTCGGTTTGGTCAGGCGCGTCATACGAATGCCGTGTATGTTCAAACGATCAATCACTTGCGTCCATTGCGCCGGAATATAGTAAGCACTCGGACGAGTGACTTTAATATCGGGCACAGTCTCGGCGATCACGGGCAAGTTGGGGTACAGCTTAGGTTGACCGTTCCAACGCACCACCTCAGTGCCGCTAATCGGACTCTGCTCTAGCTGGTAATCTATACCCTTAAAGTCCCAACCTTTTGCCAGTGGTGCCGATTTCCACGTTAATGTAATCAGCGGTGAGGCGCGATATTTATCTTCTTGAATCGCACTCTTCAGTTTAGTGGCTTGTTCGCCCACGGTTTTGAGGGTTTGCTCCAGCATCACATAGGTGCCAAGCACTCTTTGCTTAAAGGGTTTTAAGCTATGGTTTTCAATCAAAATAGTGGGTAAATGGCGCGCATCACCATAACCGTTAGAGAAGCGCGGACTTGGATTCCATAGCGACATACCTTTGGTGATATCGGCGTTATCCACGGCAAAAATCAGCGGGCCGGGAATATGGCCTTGCTCGGTTAATGCTGCTTCAATTGCGGGTCTGTAGCTGTTTTCGAGCCAGCGGTAACTGGCTGGGCTTAACCCTTGGGCGAGGTTATAACCAAAGGTGACATCGTATTGATAGTCGATGCCGTCGGTGACATGTACGTCGATATACAAGTCAGGCTGCCAGACGTTGATTGCGCGCAGCATGTGCTGCATTTCTAAGGTATCGGCCTTGGCATAATCGCGGTTAAGGTTGAGATTATTTGCGGTAGTACGCCAGCCCATATTCACAGGGCCACGTTGATTCACACGATTAAATTCGCCGCTGCGCTCATGGGCATCGACACTAAACATAGGCACAAACAGCAAGTTAGCCTTTTCGAGCAGATCGCTCTTATCGCCTTTGATGATATCCCGCAGCAGCATCATGCCAGCATCTTTACCGTCGATTTCGCCCGCGTGGATCCCTGCCTGCACCAGAATCGTCGGCTTAGTGTTTTGCTTTAGCCGTGCCGACTCATTAATGCCTTCATTGCTGGCGATATACATCCAAATATCGCGGCCCTGTGGGCTCTTGCCTAAGCTAACCTTTTGTAATTTATCTGTCTCACCTGCCAGCTTGTCGAGCCAAGCGATAGTGGCTTCGTAGCTTGGGCTCTCAATGCCACTACTTTGCTCAAACGGCGTCGCCCACTCGTTATCGACACTCAACATGAGCGATTCGCTGGCGCCATGCCAAGTGATACTCGGCGGTAAAATCGCATCGTTGACAAAGGTATTGGCTCGCTCAGGGATCGGCGCGGGCTCTGGCGCTACAGCCGCCGCATCGGTTACGACATCCGCTGCGGATTCGGTTGCTACTGGGGTTTCAACTGGCGTTTTGTCGGTGACGGTTTGCGCCGCAGTGACTGGCGTTGAGGTTGGCAAATCAGTAGATGCTTGAGCTGTTTTGGCTAAGATTTTTGCCTCGTTGGCAACAGCATCGACAGTGTAGAGACTGCCGGCAGAAAGGCAGGCAATGGCGATAACGGAGAGGGAAAATAAGCGCATGAAAAGAGTCCAGATATCGAATTTTTAATAGGACGGTATCTTTTCATTAAACGCCCCGTTAACGCAAGGGCGGTCAAGGGGTTATCTTGGTTCGCGAGAGTGATTTTTAGCTGTGATTCCCCGTGGTAACGGCTTATGAACGCTTGGCAGTTTTGTGTAACACGGTTTGTCCGCTATAGGCGATTTCGATAATCTCGATATCGGCGTAGAGGGCTTCGACGGCGATGGCGAGTTGATAGATAAGCCAGCCATATCCCGTGAGGGCAAATCCTTGCGCGACTTCATTTGCTAAAGGGGCCGAATTCGGTGTCTGGGCGGCCAAGCTGAGTTGTAATCTGTGCTGCAACTCTTGCCCTAGGGCGGTGGGCAGCGTGGGTAAAGATGCGGTTTTACCTGCGACAAATTCACTCAGCCTTTGAAGATGGGCGGTAAGCTCGGCGGCGACGCGATTGATTTGGTGGTAAGCCTCTTTGTCGGCTTCCTGCCAGCGACTTAAAGGCAACAATTCGAGTAGGGTGATCAGCCGAACCTGTTTATTGACTAATTCCGCCAGCAGTATTTTATGCTTTTTTAAGGTTTGGCTTTCCCACTCGAGGGAGAAAAACAGCTTCTTTTGGGTGAGTACCGCTTTCATGGCCGCTTCGAGTTCGGCGCGAAAATCTAAATCATGGTTAGCGGGAGCGTGTAAATGTTGGGAGAGCACCTTTGCCATATTGTCGATGGCATTGGCGAGCTGGCTGCGCCAGTCTTGTTTGGCCTTGATTGGGAAAATAAATAGCGAGACTAAAATAGCAATCACGCAGCCTGAGAGTATGTTGGCTGTGCGCCACAGCGCTTCAGAAGTATCATGGTTAGCATCGCCGACCACTATGATGATGGTAAATCCTGCCACGAGATAGGCGTAGCTGTAGCGTCCCGCCGAGATAAAACAAATCAAGCTGACGGCTAAGATCAGTAGCCCCATAATCAGCCAATAACTGTCGATAGTGGCGACTAACATCACGCCATAAGCAGAACCTAAACAAGTGCCTACCGCCCGTTGCAGGGACTTTTCAATCGCACCACCCACCTGTGGCAGGCTCATCATAATGATCACGATCGTCACCATGCTCCAAATAAAATGTGGCGGCGACCAAATGGCATTAATGGTGACGGCAATCAGCAAGGCGAGGCCAAGTTTAAGGGCATGAATGGCGCGGAAATGGCGATAGATAAAGTCGGCAAAAGGGCTTGCAGGGGCAAATACGGACATAATGCAACACTCCTTTGGGCTGATGATAGTCAAGCCATTATCGCAGAAAGACGTCGCGCCCGTGTGGCTTGGCAGATAAAGAAATACGAATTGCGAGGCAGCGCCGTTTGAGCTTAGTCCAAGGCGCCGCCAAGATCACATTAATTTCAATTAAGTGATAATAAATCAGTAGGATAGAGTTCGGTATATCCAACAGCGGGCATAAAAAAGGCTTGAATAAGCCTTGCCTATTCAAGCCGATATTTGAAGCCTTGAGTGACTGTTTCGCTAGCTTAAGCTGCGCTCGCTATCCGCTTTAACGTTAACTTCTGTGTATTTATCCATGATCAAGGCACAAGCCGCATCGCCAGTGATATTAAGTGCGGTGCGGATCATGTCAAACACTCTGTCTAAGGCAAACAGCAAAGGTAAGCCATCGATAGGGATGCCAGCCGCTAACAACACAGCCACCACTAAGAATGATGGACCGGGCACACCCGCTTGGCCAATTGCGCCTAAGGTTGAGGTGAAGATGATGGCTGCATAGGCTGTCATCGACAAATCGACGTTATACATTTGCGCGAAGAACATGGCCACCAAACCATAATAAATCGCATTGCCGCTCATATTGATGGTGGCGCCTAACGGCAGCACAAAGGCTGTGGTTGCCTTAGAGACTTTAAGATCTTCTTCGCAGGTTTCCATATTCACCGGCAGTGTCGCCATTGACGAGGCGGTCGATAACGCCATCACCTGTGGTTTCTTCATTGCCGAAATAAACTGGCGTGCCGAGACTCTCGAGAAGAGCTGCACCACCAATGGGAAGAAGATAAAACCGTAAATCAGAATCGCGGCCACAAACACTGCGAATAACTTAAATACGACTTCTAAGGCATCGAAACCGAAGGTGCCGACAGAATCGGCCATCAAACCAAATACACCGATAGGCGCAATGATCATCACGCAGTTGATCATCCATACAAAGGCGTCAACAACAGTGTTGAGTGCGGCTAAAATTGGCTTAGCGCCATCGCCTTTAACCTTAGTCAGCGCGATACCGAAGAAGATACTAAAGACTAAGATTTGTAAGATGTTACCGCCGTTCAGCGATTCGAACACATTGGTTGGGATCATGCCGATAAAGGTATCCATAACCCCTGGCAATGCGCCGTGTTCCTTAGTCACTTCCATCAAATCTGGGCTGCTATGGGCAGTGAAATCCACCCCTGCGCCCGGTTGGAACAGATTGCCCATCACCAACGCCAGTACTACGGCGATGCCTGATGTCACGATAAAGAAGCCAAAAGTGCCAATGCCTATCTTACCTGCCGATGGGCTATCGCCTAAGCTTGCCGCGCCGCTGATGATAGAAACTAACACCAGTGGTATCACTAGCATTTTTATTAAATGGATAAAAATGGTTCCGAGTGGTGCAAACACGCTTGCACTCTCGCCCATGATAAAACCGACTAGCGCGCCGATAATCATGGCAATAACCACTTGCACACCAATGTTGCCTAATAAACTCTTGCTCTTCATTCTTGCGAAACTCCCCAGTTGCCGCAGCATTTTGTGTGATGTAGGCGATTTGAATCTAGACGCCGTAAACCTTAGTGATTAAGGCCTACTCTAGGCTAAAAGCCAATGCCCGACACTTTTTTTGTCCGGCTAAAGTACCACAATTGCATAGCAGGGGATTGTGAAACATCACCAACCTTGGTTTCAAAATAACCAAAGTCTAAATCACGCTAACATTAAATGAATAATACTTAAATTTATCGGCTTAAAAATGAATAAAGTTTATTTAATGGTGCGATTTTAGCTGCCAGATTGATGAATTGTGATTTTGCGTTAGGTTGCACAGCCGCGTTGGGTAGATATAACGACTGTTGAAAGTATCAATTTTAACCTTTGCGTAGTTTTTTCTGTGGTATACAACCCGTTTTTTCCATTATTTATGGATGAACTGACTGCAAGTGATTAGAAGGAGCAGATTAACTCAAAGCCATAGACTTATATTTTTTAAGCAAGTTAACATGTCACTCTGACGTTAATATGAAGGAGACATTGGTGGATATAGGATCATTCCTTGGCGAATCAGAGCCGTTAAAAAGCTGGGTTAATAAGTGTATTACTCAGCGAGGCTTACAATATTGGCTTGTTTATCAAGATACTGCGGAAAATGAAATTCTCCAACTGACCACGCGGCTACTGCCAATTGTCGATGATATGAGGGATTGGTCTAATGAAGAAATCGATGAGTTTGAAGATAGTCTGATAAACAATGGTTATTGCTATCTGCTCAATATGGATCAAATCGAAGATGTAATCGATAATCTTAAGCAGCAAAAAGCTCAGCCCAGTGAACAGGAACTGCTTGAAGCCATTATCTTTTACTATGAGCGAGATGCGTTTATCAGCCTCTGATGGGCTCTTTGCGGGGCGTTGCGACTTAAGCTGAGACAAGCGCCCCCGAGGAATCAACTCAGGGGCGCGGATGGAGTAAGCTTTACTTTGCTAGCGACTTAAAGTGGTTGTGCAGGGTATTGCTGAAGCTTTGGTCGTAGGTAAAGCGATATAACTGTTTATTGTCAGTCGTATCAAATGCCGTGTTTAGCTCAACTTCAGTCAGCAAGTTTGAGGTCACAAGGTAGTAGCGCGGTTGCACCATCTGGCTAGCAATCGGATCCTCCACAATTTCAGTGATAGTTAGTAGCTTGCCGCCGTTCGGACTGGTGCTAATGCTCCATTCATGTTGGCTTTCAGGCTGTCCGAAGCTATCGAGAATGGTGAATTTATTCGTTGAGTCCTCAACGTAACTCTCGGGGTAAGCGAAGGGCCACAATAGCTCCACGATCAAGCCAGTAGAAAGCTCGCTCGCGGTTTCAACACCCGTTTCATAGGTGATGGGATCTTCTTCGCGGCATAACACGTCGGCCGTTTGTTTAATATCCATGCGATATATTTGCGCAGGCCAGCTGAGTGACGCCAGTTTGAGGTCGCTCGGGAGGTTTGCCAGTAAATCCTGCCAGTCAGCGGCTGTGTTTTGATACTTATGGAAATTCATTTCGACAGGGACTTCAGTGCCGGCATAAACGGTTTTTAATTGATTGCCTTCAATCACAGGTTCTTTAAGGACATACCCTTGGTCGTTACGCGAGGCATTGATCCATTTCTTCATCGGCTCATTCCAGCATTCGGTAGGGACTTCCTCTCCAGACGTGTTGTCGAAGATCATCACAGCGTCACCTGAAAATACCCCAGTAAGAGTTTGGTCTGCATTACCATAATCTAAGCTGACAAAATGGCTGTTACGAACGGTTGCGATATTGAGCACATGAGATGCGTCGGTATTATTGAGCATGCTGCTAAACACTGTATCCCAGTCAGTGCTGTTCATCGCCTTGTCGTCAACCGGCGCTTCCATATAACCGAAGGACACTAAGGTGCTCTCCACCTTATTGGTGACGGCAACGGGATTAGTTTGCAGATAAGCCTCAGTGCCAAAGCCATACCCTAGGATTAAATTCTCGAAGGCTTCAAATGCGGCGATTAACACTTCGATAGCTGCCAAAATTTCCACTGTGCGCTCATTGGTGAGGTTTAGCAGGTAATCGTGTAACAGCAGGGTGTCGAGAAATGTGGGTTGCAGGGTGATTTCGGGCGAAAGACTAAATAAATCGGCTTCGACTTGTTTAAATCCAGTGGCGTATAAGGATTTGAGTTTGGCGCGGAACTCAATCACTTGCTGTGGCGTTAAGTCGGCCTCAATCATCTTGCGATAGCGTGAAAACTCAATATTGGTCAGCGCGTTGATATGACCCGCATGATCGGGCAGGGCAACGATATTCATGCCGCCAGTGGTGGCGCTGGTGTTAGCTGCGGCGGAGCTCATCGCCAATGCTGAGCGTGCAGATGACGCCGCGTTATCAATCCAATTGGCCAGCAAGTAATAGTTAGGTTTTTCGGTCTCGCTTTTCCAATCGATTTGATACTTACCGTCAGTGCCCGTAGTGGTGCTCGGTTCACCCTCTGAGCAGCTTAAGTCTTGGTTGAGATCGACACACACATTCGCACCAGCGATGGCACCGATATAGCTGACTTGCCCAGTAACGTTATGCGCATATTCAGTCGGTGGAGTAGGCTCTGGGATCGGTGTTGTATCATCTTTATCGTCCGAGCCAGAACATGCCGTCAGTAAACTGGTGGCGATAAGCAAAGAGAGCAGTTTAGGTTTAAACATCTTGTGTCCTTACATTAATTCGGCAATTTCCATTGTGCTTATTGAGGGTGAAGCCATCTGATCACTTTGCTTATTCAAAGTGTTACAGCGTTAATCACTACCAAGCCAAATGGTGTTAACTTGAGTTTCTGTTGCTAAGAAGGTTGGTAAGTATCAGTCTGAGGGATATAAATTGGCAGCATGTGCGCTAACGCGCCCTGCATATTGGAGATATCCCTTTCACGACAACGTTTGGCATCCTTCCTGTCGTAACACAGCGCAGTAAAATTGCTGTAGTTAGTAGCGCGTATATTTTCCTTTTTGTTTAAAAATCATACAACTATACAAAAGTATGATAAGGGCTCTTAGCGGCTTATGTCGGTTAAATACATTTTTAGATTGCACATTCGAGCATTAACAGTGGTATGCCATTAGCTTCTGCTTGTTGCATACGTTCGGCCATTTCTGTTGGGCTAAGTCCTGGATGAATAGGGATCAGCTTTTCCGATCTCAATAGAGGCTTGAGTTGATTGCAATCAACGGTGTTATCAATACTAATTGTCTGGGCGTTAAGGGAGAGTAAGCTTGACCAATTGTTAGAATTCACTTGGCTGATTAGCAAACTATCTAGCTGTAGGTTTTTCGAATTAAAATCAGTAACCTTCATATTGTTCAACATAAGTGTTTTAAGATTATTGTTGTTCAGATTAGAAAGTGAAGTGAGCGTGCCACCTTTTAAGCTAAGGGTGTCAAGATGGCTAAAGTCGTTGAGGTCGTCCAATATCACCATATCGGTGGGATTAAACTGACAATTCAGCAAGTTGAGTTCTTGGCTTTGTTGAATCGCGAGCAGTTTCGCCTGTTGTTGAATACAGTCACCCAGTGGCTTGTTGCTAAATTTTAGGGCTGAAATGGGCTGTGAAATCTCACTTGTGGCCTCTGTTTGAGGCCCATTAAAGGTGCCAAAATCTTGCTCTGGTTTTTCTTGGATAAGCCCAGGCTCGTCTATCTCACTGAATTGGGAAATATCTTCAGTATCATTCTCTGACATATATTCGGGTGCAGTAGGCGGAATCACTCCTTGTTTGGCTGCAAATGTACTGATAAAGGCATTGGCTATTGCATCTCCTTTCTCGCCGCTGAGCCCCTCGACTAAGGCTGGTGAATCATCGCCTAAAACACAGATACGAAATCGATGAAATAGACTCGTTAGGGTATTGACCCGTGCCTGGCTGATATTCATGTCCATTAACGCAGGGAAGGCATCGCCTAGATTTTGGATATTAGAGTAAGTGTTAAGCCTATCTGCATAGGCAGTTAGCTCTTTGACTTGCGAGTTAAAATCAGCCATCAGCTGTGGTTGATGGCATTGGCTTGTATGCGGAACTTGCTGCTGTAATTCTTTAAAATACCTAAGGTACTCATTCGCTAACATGAGTTGTTGCTTTGCTTTAATCGCCAGACGTTGAGGTATACCTTCCTTTAAAACGGCAACTGCATCGCCTTGGTGACGCTCTAGCGCATCGTCAATTTTGTCCTCTGGCGCGGTTTCCCCTAATGCAATGGCTTGCTCTATGAGTGGTACTGTTTGGCGGTCAAAAGCCGCTAAAGCCTGATCTCTATCCTGTGCGGCGCTCGCAGGAAAGATACTCCAAACAAGTAAGCCATATAGGACGATTAAAGAGAAAAACCTGGGGAAGTGGGCAGAAGGCATAATAAACTTCCTTGTGATGAAAACGAATTTTAGCCAACAGATTGGCTAGCGAGACTGACAGGTATAATGGCTGACGTTTTTTCGTTAGCCATTTTTGCGTCTAGAGTCCATCTCCTCAATCACGCTAAAGTATTAACTTGTGTTAGGTACCGTTTGGTTAAAACGGGAGATTATCTTCGAAATACCATTTACCAGCAGCTTCAAACAGAATGCAGCTCACACCACCAGTTAGTTCTCTTCCATTAGGTTTTACAAAATCGAAGCTATAGTTCAACTCCACCATTTGTGTCATATCGGGATATTGGCCTATGTTTTCTTTACTGGGTTTACGAATGCTTGATTTTTGAGGTAAAAAAACCATTTTGTCTAAAGGAACTTGTCCAATATCTTCCCGCTGATAACCATTGATGCTAAGCATGGCCATCTTCTTCGCTAACTTGCCCTCATTCCATGTCTGTAACATGGGATGAAACTCTTTAATCATGTCATCCATTTTGTTATCGCGAATATCCAGCATCATTTTGTCACAGCGGGGTTTAAGCTCGGCAATTAATTCAGCAGGTAACTCTGAACCAGTGGCGTACATGGGGAATATCGCTGCAAGCCCTAGCAGTAGAGATATAGGTTTACCGAGTTTAAATAGGCAGAGTTTCTGTAATTTCATATGAGTTCCAATATCAAGAGTGTTATGCCACAGGGTTGAGCCCCGTATTGCTGACTTATATTTCGTAAGAAATACGCGATTTCTTCTCTGCTTGTCATCGCTGTGCTGTTACAAACAGGGGGGGATTTCTGTCATTAAGAATAATCGCATCGCGTTACTGCATCAGTTTGCGAGTGCGTCATGGTTCTAATGGGTATCTCGTTATTTCTGGTAGTTATCTCGCTATAACGTATTGAGTAATCTGTTCACTGCATCGCCTGCCGCCGAGACCCTCTGAAAAAAAGGCGGTTGATTAAACGTTTCGGGCTGTGTGATGTGGCTACGAATATACTCTTCGAGTTGCTTAACTTCGGGTAGGGATTGGGTTTGTACAAAGAATGATTGATAGTCAGGGATGAACGTTGTGCTTTTAATACCGCCAAATTGCCAAGCACGTGATATCGCTGTAGTTGCATAATCAACAGTGATTTCAGACTGACCATAATAGACGGCATTAAGTATTTGTTGATCGCCTAAGAATACCAATATTTGGTCGTAACCTTTGTTGGACACTGGTAGTAGTAACTCTTTTTGAACACTAAAAAAGAGAGGATCTTCATTATCACTGCCCATTGATAGCGCTGATAAGGTCGACGCGTTGAGAGATACATCAGAGGCTATTTTTAGTAACACTGAGCTACCTACTTGTACATTAAGGGTATTGCTCTTGCCGTAGGTATTTTTGACATATAACTCTCCCGAAACAGCGCTATTGGGAATATCAAAAACTAATTCACTTGGGTTGATTGAGCGAGGCACAATCTCTTGTCCAGAGAAAACCACTTTAGTCTGTTCATTAAAATGGCTGCCTCTCAGTAACATTTCAGCGCCCGGTTTTGCCCGCAGAGCCGTTTGCTCGAGTATTATGGGGATATTTTCATTACGATAAAGGATATCAATGCCATTGGCGCTGATTAGATTCGAGGCAACAAAATACATTTGGGTTACATCAGCCGGCAAAATGAAATCCACACTTGCATCTTGATTTACTTCGACTGGCATATTGATTGGTCCACCAGACTTACGGGCAAATACAAGTAAACCGTCACTCAGGCCATCACCCAGTATTCGATGTTTTTTATTCGCGATGAAAACGTCTTTTATTGGTATTAGTCCATCGTGTAGATAATAGATAGTTCTAATTTCTTTATAATTTTCAGAAGGGTAAGCCGCAGATTTTACTCTTGAATGAGGTTCTATATCATTGACATCTAAAATAAGATCGTCGTCGTCATCGAGATCGATGAAATCAGCCAGTGCATCGCCATCAAAATTGAGCGGAGATTGACTATTCTTACCTACTTCCATTGCATCCAATACCGAGTTTCCATCGGCATCAAGGTCAGCAAACGCTGCTAATCCGTCATTATCTAAGTCAGCCGCACCCTCCAAGCCATCTTTTATTCCATCTGCATCAGTATCATCATCGAGCCAGTTGGGTAAGCCATCGCCATCGACGTCATGAAGCATCAGATTGTCAGATTTATATACATAGAACTCTTCTCCGTCATAAATACCATCCTTATCAGTATCCTGAGAATAGGACTCAAAACCGAAGGCTGGTTCTATTGCGTCATCAATGGCATCTACGTCATTATCAAAGAATGCCGCTATCGAATAATCAAAGTCCGATCTGCCACGAAATAACTTGTCATTGATGGCCAAGTAGTAAACACCTGATTCTCTTGGTTTTACCTGAATTGCTCGTTTATATTGACCGACAGGCTGATAGTTTGGCGCCCATGCAAGGATAGCTAACCCCTTGCTATCTAGCACTGCCATGCCTGGTGAGAAATCATCATTTTTGGAAGATAATAAAAACGTGACTGATTTACCTGCCTCTAGTTTTATCCTATAAAAATCGAGATCGTTGACTTGTTGCACAACCCCAGATATACGCAATGGGATTTGATCTACATGAGTCGCAACATCTTGGTTATTATTGAATTCTTCCTCAGTGACCAAGACGTACTGACTTCTTGATTTATCAAACGGATAATCATCTAATTCGTCGGGCACGCCATCGCCATCTTCATCTTTGTTCTCCCAAGTGCCTTGATGCTCTGAGGGGGTGACAGTAGTTGCTTGCGCAAATAGCGGCATGGTTAAAAGGGCGATTAATGGTAGGATCCGAGCTGAGCGGGAAGATGGCAAAATAAACGTCCTTGTGATGAAGCTGCTCTTGGCGAAGAGAGTGATTAAGTGATTGGCATCAATGCCAGTGTCATTCTGTCGTTTTTTAGTCAGTTATTTTTGCGTCTAGAGTCCATCTCCTCAATCACGCTAAAGTATTAACTTTCTGACCAGAATATGTCGTTAATCATCAGTGCGTTATTCATCTTGCCCCTTCCCGGTTTTAATCACTCAGTAATGGAATTGCACAAAACTGTGATAGTGCTTGCCCCAGCTTTTTTATTTGCTGCAAGTCACCATATTGAAATTTCAATGGTTCAATTTGAGTATCCATCACTATCAACAAATCATACCCATGGGGCTGGCCGAGACGTTGCTGTATTTGAAATGCTGCAATATGGTTGATGGGGATGACTTGTTGGGTTAGCGGATAGAGCGAACTGACGTTAATGGTGATTAGTTGTCGTTCGAGATCAAACTGAATACGCCTGCGAGCAAATAGTAGATGCCAACTAAGAAGTGCAATGAACGACCAGATAATCACTTCGGCATAGGACCAATGCTCAAAAACTAGCGTGTTAAATAAGGTGAGTGAAGCGACTAGGCTTGCAAAAATCCAGCGCCCAATGGTTTGCGCTCGAGTTTTAGCCATGATTGCTATGGTCGGTGAGAGTTGTTTAAAGTGCATCGCTATTGGTTTCCAATAAACTTCATCACAAAGCCAAAGACCATAATAAATGGCAGCGGATAAAACAGCTTAAGTATTAACTTAGGGGACCAAAGTGGTTCGATAACTGCCGAAAGCGGACGATGAGCAGGGTTGCCATTCTCTTTAACGTCAGTCGCCTGTGCGCTATATCCATCGACTGTGTTGATGGTGTCGACCTCTTGCGCGATAGGTTTATCCTGACAATTTAGCGAGAGTGACGCGATAAGTTGTTCATTTGATGAGAGTAAATCTAGCTCACGGATATTGGGAAATTGGGTGATTTGCTCTTTGGCAGAGAGATTAAATGTCTGTGCAAAGAACATCATAGCTTGAGTGGTATCGGTTAAACTGCCGATGGGGTACACAAGATTGTGCAACTTAAGCTCATATTTGTTTCTGTTATAACTATCGTGGCGTAATAGTAACTCGGTAGATTTCAGTGGGGCTAGGTAGGCTTTTTTGAAGTGATAACCCAAAAATTGTGATTGTACGAAACGTTGCAGACTTGAATTATCAAGCACCAAATGCTGCTTGAACGCCCAGAGTATGATTACTGCAGGTAGCAATAATGCAACTACAAACTGGTAAAAAGTCTGCTCACCGCCGTCGAGGGTTATTACCATGATAAGAGACGCCGAAAGTGGCAATAGTCCCAATAATGCTAACCCTCGACGAACATAATGACCCTTAGTTGCAAGGCGAAGCTGTTCAGGTAATCCATCAGGATTGATAAACCTTTGGGCCTTTTTAGATAATTGCGAATACTGCATTACTACCTTGCCTTTATGTCGTTGGCTGTTTTAGGTCACTTACGGCAATTTGGAGAGGAACCAACCTTTTGGTGTCTCGATAAATTTGCAACTGACCGAGGCTTGTTCATTGGTACTGGTGATTAGCAGTTTAACTCTTGCCTCTTGGATAGCGCCTTTTTGGCGTTTCGACTCATCTGCTTTGCTGTAGCTCACGCCTTTGGGAGTAATTTCCCCCATAGTTTGGTCAACATACCAACGCTTGTGGGAGCGTTGCAAAATCTCGCCCGCATATTCCTGTTCTTTTTGAGTTGGTGCGTACGGCATAAGAGCGATAAAGGCCGCTAGGTCTTGGGTCTTAATAAAATCGAAAGTGCCTAAGCAGCGTTGGGTTAATTCATCGTCTAATTTTTGATTTACTGCTTGCACACATAGAGGCATAAATAAAAGGGCGATTATGGATAGAGCGCGGGCAGAGTGGGGTAGTCGCAAAATAAACATCCTTGTGATGAAGTGGCTCTTGGTGAAAAGAGTGATTAAGTGATTGACAACTAGACCTGTTTACCAGTTTGTTCGTCAGCCATTTTTGCGTCTAGAGTCCATCTCCTCAATCACGCTAAAGTATTAACTTAACAACTAGAATAAGCCATTGTTCAACAATGCTTATTCATCTTGCCAAATCCCTACCTAAGTTGGTGGGCATAACGCTAAATAGCGTAACTTTATAGTAGAGTCATTAGTCGATTTGGTTTCTGTTAAATCTACAGAAAATACTCTTTAAACAGCAAGCCTGTTACCGCCACTAAGGCGACTAAGGGAAAAGCGACGAATATGCTGCGAGCGACAATGGTTAATGAGTGTCGACGCTTTTGCAGCGTGATTGGATAGTCGAAGTAGACCAGCAGGTAAAGCAGAGGCTTAATCGGAAAGTAGAGGCTCTTTAAGCTGATTGATTTGTCCGATTGCAGCGTGATGATTAGCTCACTGACATCATAGGTGGTGCGCAGGTCGCGCGTGCTGGGCCAAAATCGAACGCAGATTTGCTTTATGTCTTGTCGCTGAATTTCCATCGGGCCAGCTTTGGTCTCGATAAGATGACTGCCGGGGATATTGAGTCGTTTGGCGTTAATCTGACAGACATGCTCTTTCACCCGACCATAAATGCTATCGATGAATAGCTTTTTGAGCATCGGACTACCCAAGATGGTACCTATACTCAGCGCAAACCAGATTTCAGGGAGCATGAGTTGGGGATTGATAAAGGGTAAGATGGCCAATGCCAGCGGCCCAATGAAAAAGAGCATCTCTAAAGGCAAGGGAAGTGGGTAGAGTAGCCTTGATGACTTAAGGCGAATGTCACTGTCGCTAGTGAGTTGATTTTTCCCTTTGAAATCGGTGGTGCCAAACCAGGGAGTGTCGTCAAGGGATAGTTTTTCCATGCTTGTCAGGTTCCTTTTAAATTGAGGGGCTAGTGATTGCCGCTATTTGAGCAGATTTAATCATGTACCATTGTCATCAGCATCTCGATCTAAAAAATTTGGAATAGTGTCATTATCTAAATCATTACTTCCCTCAAATTTATCGCTAAATCCGTCGCCATCAGAGTCAGAATCTAACCAATTTGGAATAGAGTCGTTATCAATATCTATACTTTTATTAATAGTGCCGAAGATAAACTCGAGTCCATCTAAAATTTTATCCTTGTCCATATCATTCTCTAGCAGGTCAGAACCCACTGCTCGTTCTTTCATATCATCAAATGAATCAACATCAGTATCGTTAAAAAATACAATTTCGTAGGAAAGATCTGGCCCACCTGAAAAGTTTTCATCAATTAAACTTAATTGATATGTACCCGGGTCATATATTGGAAAGTTTACTATGTAGATATTCGGTTTTGTGTATTGATATAAAAATATGTCATTAATAACAAGACCATCTTCATTTGAAATATACACTTGTGGTTTAAATCGAGCTGATGACGTTTTGAAGACAGCTGTGTATTGTTTAAGCTCGGTTGTTACAAACTTAAACAGATCTCCTTTGTCCAATTCAGAGCTTATAACCCCTCGTACTATGACCCCTTGATCTATTTCGATTGGTGTGGCTACTGATGGGTTGTCATTCGGTTCCTGCTCTATAAATACTGGATATTTATTTCTGCTTGAATCAAACGGATAATCATCCAATTCATCTGGCACCCCATCACCATCTTCATCTTTATTTTCCCAAGTGCCATGATGTTCTTTGGGCGTGACGGTTGTTGCTTGTGTAAATAGCGGCAGGGCTAGAAAAGTGATTAAGGATAGAGTAAGGGCAGAGTGGGGTAGTCGCAAAATAAACATCCTTGTGATGAAGCGGCTCTTGGCGAAGAGAGTGATTAAGTGATTGACAACTAGACCTGTTTACCAGTTTGTTCGTCAGCCATTTTTGCGTCTAGAGTCCATCTCCTCAATCACGCTAAAGTATTAACTTGTTTTAGATTGGGTTGGATGAGTCTCGGATAAATTGCGTTAACCAACTGTGGATCGCAAAGTTATGCTTATCAGGTAGTTTATAGGCTAATTTTACAGCACCCTTTTTCGTCAATAGATAGGTAACATTTGTTACCTGTGAGACGCCCCAGACATCGGTAAGCTTAAAGTGTTTGGTCCTGCAGCCCTTCTTGCTGATGGTTAACATGTCATTCTCGACCGTTAACAGACAAGCACCTCTGATGAATGCCACAAACCCAAGGCTTAAAGCTATCAAGCAGGCTGACAAGGCATATTGGTAGAAAGGTGGGATATAGACTTGACGAAACATTTCTTCTTGGAAGTGCAGCATCCAGATACCCAGCAGTGCTACAGATAAAATGGGGATGTTGATCATCCAGATGACCAATGGATGTCCTTTAACACTGAGTTGCGCAACTCCAGTCTGCCGTACTAGGCCATCCTGTGGCAGAGGTGTGGGCTTACCTTTCTCCATGAGTCCTGCTGGAGTGAATTTGTGTCTGTTATTACCTATTAGCAAGGCGATGTTCGTATCAAAATGGGCTTCAAAAAACGCAATTGTTTTGAGTAGGTCGGAAAAGGTCGCAATTGTGAGTGTTAGTTTTGGATGGCTGAAGAAGGTCAGAGAATAGCTATGTCTGACATGTTCGCTGGGATCTAGGAAATGCGCAAATTCGCCAGAGATTAAGCCCGATATTTCAATCAAGGATAGTTGCTCATTGAGAATGTGCTTACTGCCAAAGACAACGCCAAACCAAGATTGGGTTTGTACTAGATCTTTGCTCTTGGCGCTTATCACGACCTTGTTAAACCGGAACACAGGCAAAAATGCCGCAGCGCCAAACAGGCACATCGCCACAGGCCATTCACCGCTCTCCTGCCATTCACCGACCGCCAGCGTCATCAACATAAGACCGAAAAAGACAAAGAATATGCTTACCAAGATCCCAGCCATGCCTCGAGTATTTGTTAAAATAAGTGAGTCATCCGTGTGTTTACTTATGCTATAGCTCATGTTGGCAGGGGTCCAATCGTGTGTTGTGATATTTGCTTTGGGTAATATGTTACATTGTCATCCATTACCCTTGGTTGTCAGTGGATAATTGGGTCGGTTATTCCTATGTCTGTCGTAAGTCAAAGGCGCCCATGGGACGCCTTGTTGCGGTAAGGGTCAGGGATGCTGACCTAGGTACCAACGACCATTCTCGTGCTGTTTAAAATAGCAGCGACTTCGTCTATCTCCTTTGACGCCTCGCCCCTGATATTTCAGTTTTATGGATCGGGTTGCTTTACCTTTATATTCTCCCTGTTCCATCGGGCCTACTTCCAATATCTGATAGCTTGGCTCGGTCAGTCCCTTGAACTTCTTCTCAAAAGTTCGAGGAATGTATTTGCGGATATCCGCCTCATATTCTGCCGCCTCAGGCGGCAGTAGTTTGAGATAGAGGGTGACATCGTTATGAATGAAACCCTCGCGCATATAACTGTCACACAGGGCGGTGAGATTGGCCTCACTCGCATCGGCCGTACCTTGAAATAATCCATCGCTCCGCGGGGCTGACATTGCGCCCTCAGCCGCTGTTACAGCCGATGAAGCCATCAAGGTGAGAATGGATAATACGAGTGTAAATATGGCAACGGGAAAAAAACGTGGCATACATATCCTTATGATTTAAAGCATTAAACATCAATGTTATAGCGGAATGTTGTCCCGCTATTTTTCCCTTAAGCTGCCGTCATCACAATAGCACCTAAGTATTAACCCAAATGCCTAATCAGACATTTATAGCTTTATCTGCGGGCTTAAGGTCAATGCCAGTGGGCTGCAATCATGACTAGATTGAATAACGATGTGATGACCGCCAAGGCGATAACCATAATAACCAGCCGTTCCCTTGGGGGCGGCTGCTCGATAAGCTCCACGGGATAATCAAAAAATATTGCCAGATAGAGCAAGCTTCTATGGGGGTAGGCCATACCGGAAAGCTGGTAATGCTTGCCGTTGTGCAAGTGAATCGTCACACCATGGACCCGATTGCGCTTTTGCATTTCACTGAAATAACTAACCCAATGGAAAGTGAATTTTTCAATCTCAGCTCTAGGTATAGTGCTGTTGCCGCCGCAGATATGTTGGGGCAACCTGATACAGTGGCGATTGAAAATGAACTGTGTATTAGCGTCGAGATCTGCCTTATTGATGGACAACTGACGCCACACCCAGCGCTTGCGCCAGCTCAAATATGTCAGCAACCAAATCAGTGTAATGCCTCCGGCTGCAATCAATACGGCAACAGAACCGACACGGGTCAGTACAAGTCCCAGAAGGAGAACGGGAATGGCAGAGGACAATAATAACAGCTCCTGCCTGAGTGGCAGTGCCGTAAACCCAAGTGAAACCGGCAACCGGAATTCATCTTCCTGACGGATCCTGAAATACTTGCTTTTAAAGCTGATATCAAACCATTTGAGGTCATTGAGCATGTACTTCAATGAGTTCATCCCCGCTGTTCCTTCCTCTTGTGTAACTTATATCGCCAGCCGTGAACTGGCATTTGATTGTATGACAATCTGAGATCATCAATGGAAAAGGGGCGCAAGCCCCTTTTTCATTTGTCGATACGCCATCTAAGCTCAGATATCCTCGACTATCAGAGTCTCAGCTCTCTAAAATACCAGTTCTCACCAATCCGCAAGAACTTGCAGCTAGTTGAACTACTGGTATCACGCTCATTTGATATTTCAATTGACACTTCTTTTCCTTCCACGGCACCAAGACGTTCCTTTTCAATCTTGGTCGGCTCCACTGGGTCTATTCCTTCAATAACGATGGAGGCCGGCTTTCCCTGATAGGTGTTCATATATTTCTGGTGCCTTGCGGACAATTCATTTTTCAACACCTTCTCGCCAAAAATACCCAGCCAAGGTTCAGGAAATGCCGCTACATAGGCATCAAAATCTTCATCTCTATATATGTCTAACATTCCCATACAACGTTGTACTAAAGGCTCTTGGCTGAAATCCTGTGTCGGGGCTGAGGCATTGGCGAAACCAGACGTGAGCAATAAAAACAGCGTCAATAATCTATTATTCATGTTGTAACATCCTTGCTTGATTCGTTGTGGCATTAACATAGGCACAATTTGTAATTTTGGGATTCGCTCCTTTAACCACTTTTATCCTGTAAGACTTAATCATTTCAATAAAGTCAGGATCTGATGCCGCCATCTTACTAATTGATGGTATCAACAAGATGTTCGATAGTGCCAGTCTCTCAGCATTAATTTCGACAGACTTTTCCTCCATGAAAATAGCAACAGTGGAAGTGGGAATATAATCATTTGAATTTTTAATATACAGTTCATCATAGCTGATATCATTTTTATTTATATCTACATTCACACCATTTTGTGTTAAGCGAAAATAACTTTTTCCATTGTTATCTTTTACATATACCTCTGAATAACCGATTATATTTTCAATGCTATCTGATTTAAGGGTAATAGTTTCCTCGATGTCAAAATAAATCTTATTACTGATTAGTTGCAGTGACTCTACGTATAGAAATCCAGAAACTGCATTCGCAGGGACTGTTACTGTTGCCTCACCATTAACAATCGAATCAGGAGAAACGACTATATCCCCAAAATGCACTGTCATGCCTGGCTGTAGGTTTCTTCCAAAGATCTTTATAATGTCTCCAGCTTTCAGAGAAGAATCCTCCAAATCTTTTATAACTGGAGTTAGAGGAGATGAAACAGTGAAATATCTAGAGTTGCTTTTAACACTGCCACTAGCTAAATAGTATTCATATTCAGCTTCATCAAGAATGTTGTCAGGTAAATAAAATGAGAATCCACTTTCTGCGACATCAGATAGTTTAATGTTATAAAGTTTTGATTGACCTTTTATTACCAAGAATGAATCTGAAACAGGAATATTTTGGCCTTGAATATATACTCTTTCTCCAGGGAAAGCTCTATCAGTCATTGTCACCCCAAGCTTGTCATCAAATCTTAAAGCAAAAACCTGGAATTGTTCAGTTAATGATAGTTTTGAGAGCCTCTCAATATCATTTATATCAAGCAAGCCATCTGAATCATCATCAAGATCCAAAAAGTCGTAGATACCATCACCATCAGAATCTAATGGATTAGATATATCCACAGCTTCTTTGCTATCAGCTATGGCATTTCCATCCGAACCTGTATCAGCGAATGCACCTACACCATCTAGATCTAAATCTGTAAGTTTTTCTAAATTATCAAGTAATCCATCATTGTCAGAGTCACTATCAAGCCAATTGGGAATATTGTCATTATCCAAGTCAAGTTGTAATGCACCAAAGGCTTGAACATAGACTTCGTTACCATCGTAAACCCCATCTCCATCACTGTCGGGGTTAGATGCATCCATAGCTAATGCGTTTTCAAGCTCAGCAGGTAAACCATCATAATCAGTATCAATGAATGCTTTTACTGAGTATGTTGCATTGGCTCCCCCAGCAAGATTTTGTTCCGCTACTGCAACGTAATAAACCCCAGTTCTTTCAAATGATACAGTTGCTATCGCCCCGATCTTTCCGATTGCCTCTGTATTGTTTTTTATTTCGAATATTGCTCGCCCAGTTTCATCCAATATACTGATTGTTGGCTTATAACTGAAATCATTCATAAATAAAACAAAAGTGACGGGAAGAGCAGCATTCACCTGAGATTGATCAATTTGGAATCGATAAACATCCCCATCTCCCCTTTCTTCTAAGACACCCTGCAATTTGAAAGGAAATGAATCTGAAACCACAGTGGCTACCGATGGATTGTCGTTGAATGAGGATTCAGTAGTCGTGCTGTAACTTTGCTTTTTAGCATCAAACGGATAATCATCCAACTCATCTGGTACCCCATCACTATCTTCATCTTTATTTTCCCAAGTGCCATGGTGTTCTGTGGGCGTTACAGTTGTTGCTTGTGTAAATAGCGGCAGGGCTAAAAGGGCGATTAAGGATAGGATCCGAGCTGTCTGGGCAGATGGCAAAATAAACGTCCTTGTGATGAAAGTGAATCTCGGCGAAAGACAGGTTAGGTGATTGACATCTATATCAGTCTGTCGTTTCTTCGACAGCTATTTTTGCCTGTACAACCCATCGCCTCAATCACGCTAAAGTATTAACTTGTTTCATATTTGTTATTGCACAATCCGTTTAGTGTTACTTTTCGCAGCAGTTTTTCTATGGAGGGTAAATATTGATGCGTGTTTCTAAGCGGAGTTATTTAGCGGGGTTGTTGGCAATTTCGACGAGCCTAATGCCTTTGTCGTTAATGGCGGCGGATGAGGGATTATTTACGCCTTTTCCTACGGCGAAATTAAAGGATGAATTGACGCGCCATTATGCCGAATATCCCTTTATTATCAGCGCGGGTGAACAAAGGTCTGACTATCGTTTTAAGCCTATCTTCGGTCAGGTCCATCAGCAAAAATACAAATTAGCGCCCGAATATAGCCCTGCGCATATTCTCGACAATTACCGTGAGCAGATTAAAAAGCTTGGTGGCGAAGTCCTATTCGAGTGTCTGCTTGAGGCTTGTGGTGATTCTCGCTTATTACGAGAGAAAATTGCGCTGTTGGATGGCGTTATTGGTGTAGAAAGTGGTTACTTGTTTGCTCGAGTTAAGAATGAGCAAAAAGAGTTTTATACCGCCATACAAGCAGCAGTTATGGATGATTCTGCGGGTCTTCATATTACGACGCTCGAGGCGATCCCCGAGCCGCTAGATTTAGTCACGGTTAATGCCGCATTTTTACAGCAGGCGCCTAAGCAAATCGAGTTTAAAGATAATCAAAAGAAGGATACCAACGGCGCCGAGGATCATCCGCTTATCAGCCGCCTAAAGGGAAGCTATATTCAGGACTTTAAACGCCAAGGCTTTGCCAGCACAGTATTTGTGTCTTCAATGGATGCAAGCAATAAGCCTGTGCTGGTGGAGCGTGCGGGTAAGTTGACTCAAAATGGCTATTCAATACCAAAGGAATATTCGGGTTACGAGGTGTTCACTAACTACAAGGTGGCATTGACTAAGCTTGGATTCGAGATGCAATTTGAGTGTCAGGGAAAGGCCTGTGGTAGGGAGGATAGGTTTATCAAAGCCATCGATTCTCTAGTGAACATTGGTAACGAAGACAGCCAGTTTTATGCTTGGTATACCTTAACGCGCCCGGAGGGGAATGTGCATGTAAGTACTTATACCATTGGCTTTATTGGCGGCTTATGGACAGAGTTACGGGTATTGGAAGAAACTCAACTTAAGGACGATCGCGTGGGGATCAATCTTGAGGCGCTGACCGATCAAATCGAAGCCAAGGGGCATGTTGCCTTAGAAGGGCTGCTATTCGAGTACGATAGCGACAAGTTATTGCCAGAAGCGCTGCCAGTTGTGGAAGTGCTGGCGAGTTATTTAAAAACTAACCCTAGCCGCGCATTTTATGTGGTGGGTCATACCGATGACAAAGGTAATCAAGCCTATAACCAAGGTCTATCCCAACGCCGCGCGGTGGCGATTGTGAAGTTATTGACCTCGAGTCATGGTATTCAAACTCAACAGCTTGAAGCTGTGGGTATTGGCGAGCATGCGCCCATTGCCAGCAATAATGATGAGGCGGGGCAGCAGCAGAATCGCCGTGTCGAGTTAGTATTGAGATCGGATACTAAGTAAGCCCAATCGTTTGATTCAATAGATATAAAAATGGCGTCAGCTCTTATCGAGTTGGCGCCATTTTTGTTTACCTGTGATAGCTCAGCCGACGTCTCTGCCAAGCGATATTCAGGCTAAGGCTAAGATAGTGCCGGGAAGGAGAGTGAACTACCGATACCCAATGGCAGACCTAATGCCCAATATGCCAATAAGAAACCGCTCCAAAGCAGCAGAAAACTGATTGAAAACGGCAACATCAGCGCCACTAAGGTGCCAATGCCTGATTCCTTAACGTATTTTTGGCAAAACACCACTATCAGCGGAAAGTAAGGCATCAGCGGGGTGATGATATTGGTCGATGAGTCGCCCACGCGGTAAGCGGCTTGAGTCAAATCGGGCGATACGCCCAGCTCCATTAACATCGGCACCATGATGGCACCAATCAAGGCCCATTTGGCCGACGCTGAGCCGACTAATAGATTGACGAACGCGGTGAGAAACACAATCCCCACCAAAGTCACACCCATAGGAAGGGCCAATTCTTTCAACGCCAATGCGCCTTTAATGGCCATTAATGCGCCTAAATTGGATTGACCAAAGGCATAAATAAACTGGGCACAGAAGAAGGCCATGACAATGTAATAACCCATGCCGCTCATGGACTTACTCATGCCCTGAATAATGGCTCTGTGGTTATTCGCCGTGCCCGCAACATAGCCATAGACTATGCCTGGCACGAGGAAGAACACAAAAATAATCGCCACAATGGAGCGCATTAAAGGAGCCGAGGCGCTGGTTAGCGCGCCATCGGTACCCCGCCAGGCAGAGTTGTCACCATAGGCGCTAAACACCAGCCCTAAGGCACATAACAACATGGCACCCATCGCGAATTTGAGTCCGCGGCGCTCATGGGGTTGCAGTTCATCTAGGGTTGGGAGCGTGCTGGGATCGCCATTCACAGCTGTGTTTTTTAGGCGCGGCTCAATCACTTTATCCGTTAAGAACCAGCCAACTAAGATAATTAAAATGGCAGAAGCCGAAGTAAAAAAGATGTTATTCAGTGGGTTAATCGTTAATGTGGCAGCCGCGGGGTCGGCCGATAATCTTGCCGCTGCCTGAGTTAAGCCCGCTAACATAGGATCAAGGCTCGATGGCACGCCTACGGTTGCAGAAAAACCGCCGGATACGCCAGCGAAAGCGGCGGCAATACCGGCTAAGGGATGACGACCCGCGGCATAGAAGATCACCGCGCCGAGTGGGATAACGAGTACATAACCCGCATCAACCGCGACATGGCTCAGAATACCCACGGCGATCAATACCGGAGTGAGTAACATCTTGGGCGTCACCGATAAAATCGAGCGCAGGCCCGCATTAATAAAGCCAGTATGCTCAGCCACGCCAAGCCCCAGCATAGCAACCAGCACGACACCGAGCGGTGGGAAAGTCACAAAGGTGGAGACTATGTTCGAGGTAAATGCAGTCAGTGCGCCGCCTTCGAGCATATTCACGACTTGAATGGGGTTGCCAGTACGAGGGTCGATTTCATCAAAACTGACACCCGATAATCCCCAAGAGATCAGCCAGACTAGGCCCAGAAACATCGCAAATAATACCGCCGGATCGGGCAGTTTATTGCCGACGACTTCGACGCCATTGAGAAATCGCTGGAATCCAGTGACAGGTTTATGGTTTTCCATTTGGGTGCCGCTTCCTAAAAAATGATGATTGTTATCTGTGATTATAAAAACGCAGCATTAATTTAAGCTTGGTTTAACTAATCGATAAGAAATAAAACACATAAAAAATCTATTGCAGTGACTTTAGTGCGGCAGGCTCTTAGCCATAAAATCAACAGGCAAATAAAAAGCGCGGGTTCATCGCTGAACCCGCGTTTTTTTACTCAACAATGTGTTTGATTACATTATCTAAATGAATCCGCTAACCGCTTATGCCTTTGGGCCAGCGTTACGGATGGCATCTGACACTTGATACTTAGCGAAGTTTTTAGTGAAAGCTTCGGCCAGTTTTTGGGCGTATTCGGCATATAGCGCTTTGTCGCCCCAAGTGTTGATTGGATTGAGTAAGTTGCTGTCTACGCCTGTGACTGCCACAGGAACGGCGAGGTTCAAGGTGTCTAAGTGGACGGTTTGCACATCTTTCAACTCACCGCTGACAATCGCATCGACGATGGCGCGGGTGGTGGGGATGTCAAAACGTTTACCCACACCGTGTGGACCGCCAGTCCAGCCGGTGTTGACTAAGTACACTTGGCTACCGAAGGACTCAATGCGCTTCATTAACAGTTCAGCGTACACGCCAGCAGGGCGTGGGAAGAAAGGTGCACCGAAGCAGGTTGAGAAGGTCGATTGGATCGCTGAGGTTGAGCCGATTTCAGTCGAACCCACTTTAGCGGTGTAGCCAGACAAGAAGTGGTATGCCGCTTGTTCTTTGGTCAGGATAGACACAGGTGGTAATACGCCAGATACGTCGCAGGTTAAGAACACAACGGCATGTGGCTCGGCGCCGCAGTTGTCTTCTTTACGCTGAGCGATATGCTCAAGTGGGTAAGCAGCACGGGTGTTTTCCGTCAGGCTGCTGTCTTTGTAGTTAGGTACGCGGTGTTCGTCCATTACTACGTTTTCCAGCACTGTACCGAAGCGAATCGCATCCCAAATCACAGGCTCGTTCTTTTGGCTCAGGTCGATACATTTGGCGTAGCAGCCGCCTTCGATGTTGAATACGCCGCCTGGTGCCCAGCCGTGTTCATCGTCACCAATTAGGAAGCGTTTTGGATCGGCAGAGAGTGTGGTTTTACCTGTGCCTGACAGACCGAAAAATAGCGTAGTGTCGCCATCTTTACCCACGTTAGCCGAGCAGTGCATAGGTAGCACGCCTTGGGCTGGCAGCAGGAAGTTTTGTACAGAAAACATAGACTTTTTCATTTCGCCAGCGTATTTCAGGCCAGCTAGCAGCACTTTACGTTCGGCGAAGTTTAAAATCACCGCTGCATCTGAGTTAGTGCCATCACGCGCGGGATCGCAAACAAAGTCAGGGGCATTGATGATCTGCCATACTGGCTTGTCTTTACGGTTAAATTCTTCTGGGATGATAAAAAGGTTACGGGCGAACAGTTGGTGCCAAGCGTATTGCGTGGTGACACGTACTGGTTGGTAATGCTCAGTATCGGCACCGACTTCGAGATCAGATACAAACAGTTCTTTATCGGCTAGGTAAGCTTCTACCCGCGCCCATAAACCTTCAAAAGCACCTGGGTCGAAAGCTTGATTGACTGGGCCCCATTCGATGTCTGCTTCTGAGCTGGGTTCTCTTACGATAAAGCGATCGCCGGGTGAGCGACCACTGCGAGCGCCTGTTTTAGCGACTAATGCGCCATTGGCTGTCAATTCACCTTCGCCGCGTAGCAGGGCAAATTCGACAAGTTGTGCTGTTGAGGGGTTAAAGTGAACGCGGTTTAATCCATCCGCCATAGTGAGGTCTCCATTTGATTTGTAAGGTTATTTTGTTATCGATCGTCTGCCGATTTTATTTTATTTATCACCTAAGCTTTGCTAGGTAACAAAGTGAGGCGATTGTAGCCTAAGCCGAGTGCAATGTGTGAGGGGATTGTGGGGATGAATAAAAATGGGCGCTGAATCGGGCGCCCATATTGTTTAGCTTTGATGATCCGGTTAACCGATTATTGCTGGGTCGTTGACGTCTGACCGTTCGCAAATAATGCGGCTACGTCTATGGCATCAAAAATGTATTTTGCGTGGCAATACTCACAGCCCATTTCGATCTTACCGTCTTCGGCGAGAATGGCTTCGATTTCCGCTTGATCTAAGGTCTTGATCGCGCCGGCACTGCGTTCATGGGAGCAAGTGCACTTAAAGCTCACATCGATAGGATCGAATAGGCGCACTTCTTCCTGATGATATAGGCGATGTAACACGCTTTCTGCATCAAGAGTGAATAACTCTTCGGCCTTGATGGTCGACGTTAGTTGGCTCAAGTGTTCGAAGTCGGCGTTGTGATCTTGCTGGCTTGGCAGAATTTGTAGGAACATGCCCGCCGCTTGTTTGCCGTCGGCAAATAACCAAATGCCTGTTGGTAACTGTTCAGATTGATTGAAGTATTCTTCAACACAGGCCGCAAGTGTTGGCTTGTCCAGTGCGACCACACCTTGGTAGCGCTCACCTTCATCGGGTGTTAAGGTGATGACCATATAGCCCTGACCGAACAGATCGGTAAGGCTAGCATCATCGGCAAGTTCAGCATTCCAGCGAGCCACACCACGTAACTCTTGTAAATTGTTACCGTTGATCACTGCTAAAGAAACAGGGCCGTTGCCTTGTAACTGCACGCTGATATCGCCGCTAAATTTTAATGTCGCGGTTAATAGCGAGGTGGCCGCCATTAATTCCCCCAACAGCACTTGCAGTATGGCTGGATATTCTTGGGCGCTGATCACTTGTTGATAGCTGTCTTGTAACTGCACCAGTTCACCACGCACATCGGCATTGTCGAACAAGTAGCGGTGTAAAGTATCTTGGTTCATCGTGTATCTCACTGTTAAAGGTCTTTAAAGCGCATGAGCTGACGTCGTTGCTTTTTATCTGGTTTCTGATCGGGTATCGGGTTATTGAGCATGTGGAGACGTCGTTGCTCAGCATTAATGGCCCGTTTAGCCAGACTTGTCGCGGTTTCTTCGTACAATTCTTGTGCAATCGCACCACTTTGGCGTAATTGCGATAATTTTTTTATGACGATCTCTTTATCGTCATATCCTTGGCGTATCTTAAGGACGGCGCCTATCTCGGCATTCCTACTAGATTTGGCGCGCTGGCCGTTGTAATGTACTTTGCCGCCGTTAATCATTTCTTTGGCGATGGCACGGGTTTTATAGAAACGTGCAGCCCAAAGCCACTTATCGAGTCGAATGTCTGTTTTGTCGCTTTGACTTTGCGTCATAGTGCCTCCAGCTAAAAGATCGATGAGTTCACATGCCGAGCAAGAAAATGCGTGAAGTGCATTTCTATTATGTTAAAGGGTGGCGTGCTTCACACCCTTTTGTGGCGGGCAAAGTTAGCATAATTGGCCTATTTTCGCCAATTTGAATGCTGTTATGGGCTTGTTGCCAAATGCAGCCTAGGTTAGCATGAGGCTGTTATTGCCTAATTATTATAATCAGAACAGAGACCTGTATCGAGGGTCCACATAAAATATGGATTTATTAGATAAAGTTATCGCAAAAGCCATTGGCATGCCCCATAAACTCCTAAGCCGGATTGTCTTCTGGTTGGGCTTTATTGTGATCATGTTGTTAGCTGCGCAAATTACATGGAAATTAGTGCCTACTCACTCATCTGCCAGTGCTTGGTCCCCAACGCCCGTAAGCGTGAATGGCAAAGGTGCCGGTCAGGTTGATCTCGCAGGTCTGCAGCAGCTTGGACTCTTTGGTAAGGCGGATGCGACATCTGATAAACCTAAAGTCGAAGTCGTTGAGACTGTGACCGACGCACCTAAGACTACACTTTCAATTCAGCTGACTGGGGTTGTCGCATCGACGGCCGACCAAAAAGGTTTAGCGATTATTGAGTCCAGCGGCAGCCAAGAAACCTACAGTTTAGGTGATAAGATCAAGGGCACTTCTGCATCACTCAAAGAAGTCTATGCCGACCGCATCATCATCACTAACGCTGGCCGTTACGAGACCTTAATGCTCGATGGCTTAGTCTATACCAGCCAAAGCCCTGCCAATCAGCAATTACAACAAGCTAAAAGCAATAAGGCGGACTCGGCAGTGAGCCGTGTCGATCAACGTAAAAATGCCGAAATCTCCCAAGAACTCGCCGAATCTCGCACCGAATTGTTAGCCGACCCCAGTAAGATCACCGATTACATTGCCATTTCACCCGTGAGACAAGGTGATTCTGTGGCGGGTTATCGTTTGAATCCAGGGAAAGACGCCAATTTGTTTAAGCAGGCGGGTTTTAAAGCCAATGATTTAGCCAAATCGATTAATGGATACGACTTGACCGTAATGAGTCAGGCGTTAGAAATGATGAGCCAATTACCCGAGTTAACCGAAGTGTCCATTATGGTTGAGCGGGAAGGACAATTGGTTGAAATCATGTTTAGTTTGCCGCAATAACACGCGTTAGAGGAAAGAAAAAGAATGAATAACAAAAGGATTCGACGCAAGCTGATTGCTGGGGTTGTTGCGGGTGCAGCCATGTTCTCCTCCCAATTCGCTTGGTCTGAACAATATGCGGCCAACTTTAAGGGCACAGATATTCAAGAGTTTATCAATATCGTTGGTAAAAACCTGAATAAGACCATCATAGTCGACCCAACCATCCGCGGAAAAATCAACGTTCGCAGTTATGACCTGCTGAATGATGAACAGTATTACCAGTTCTTCCTCAACGTCTTACAAGTCTACGGTTATGCCATCGTTGAGATGGAAAATAACGTCATTAAAGTCATCAAGGACAAAGACGCCAAAACCGCAGCCATCCGAGTGGCAAATGATAACGAACCCGGCATGGGCGATGAAATGGTCACCCGCATCGTGGCCTTATATAACACTGAGGCAAAACAATTAGCGCCCTTGTTACGCCAATTAAATGATAACGCGGGTGGCGGTAACGTAGTGAACTACGATCCCTCCAACGTCTTGATGTTGTCTGGCCGTGCTGCCGTGGTGAATAAGTTGGTTGAAATTGTCCGCCGCGTAGATAAGCAGGGCGATACTTCAGTACAAGTCGTGCCGCTCGAATACGCTTCTGCGGGGGAAATGGTACGAATTATCGATACCCTTTACCGTGCCACGGCTAACCAAGCTCAATTGCCAGGCCAAGCGCCAAAAGTGGTTGCCGACGAACGCATCAACGCTGTGGTTGTTAGCGGTGATGAAAAGAGTCGCCAACGTGTGGTCGAACTTATTCATCGTCTCGATGCCGAGCAAGCCAGCACGGGCAACACTAAGGTGCGTTACTTACGTTATGCCAAGGCCGAAGATTTAGTTGAAGTGCTGACAGGTTTTGCCCAAAAATTAGAGGGTGATAAAGACCCAAGCGCTCAGGCTGCTGGTGGTAAACGCCGTAATGAAATCAATATCATGGCGCATACTGAAACCAATGCCTTAGTGATCAGTGCTGAACCCGATCAGATGCGTACTATCGAGAGCGTGATTAATCAACTCGACATCCGCCGTGCTCAGGTACTCGTAGAGGCCATTATTGTCGAAGTTGCCGAAGGCGACAGTGTCGGCTTTGGGGTGCAATGGGCGGCGAAAGCGGGTGGTGGCACTCAGTTTAATAACTTAGGCCCAACCATTGGTGAGATTGGCGCTGGTGTATGGCAGGCGCAAGATAAAGAAGGCACATTCATCACTAACCCGAGTACTGGTCAGGTGATAGGTCAAAACCCGAGTACGAAGGGCGATGTTACCTTACTTGCCCAAGCTTTAGGTAAAGTGAACGGTATGGCATGGGGTGTGGCCATGGGTGACTTTGGTGCACTGATCCAAGCCGTGTCGAGTGACACTAACTCAAACGTACTGGCGACACCTTCTATTACTACCTTGGATAACCAAGAAGCATCTTTCATCGTCGGTGATGAAGTGCCTATTCTGACTGGCTCTACCGCCAGCTCTAACAATAGCAACCCATTCCAAACCGTTGAACGTAAAGAGGTTGGGGTTAAGTTGAAAGTGGTGCCGCAGATCAACGAAGGCAATGCGGTTAAGCTGACGATTGAGCAGGAAGTATCAGGAGTTAACGGTAATACAGGTGTGGATATTTCCTTTGCGACACGACGTTTAACCACTACCGTTATGGCTGATTCAGGGCAAATTGTGGTTCTGGGTGGTTTGATCAACGAAGAAGTGCAAGAAAGCATACAAAAAGTACCATTCTTGGGTGATATTCCTATTTTGGGACATTTATTTAAATCTTCTTCTAGCAAAAAGACCAAGAAAAACCTGATGATCTTTATTAAGCCAACCATTATTCGTGATGGTGTGACTATGGAAGGGATTGCGGGCCGTAAATACAACTATTTCAGAGCATTACAACTTGAGCAGCAAGAGCGTGGCGTAAACTTAATGCCAAATACGCAAGTGCCTGTGTTGGAAGAATGGAATCAATCAGAGTATTTGCCGCCAGAAGTTAACGCGATTTTAGAGCGTTACAAAGAGGGCAAAGGCTTAGATACTCAGATGCGTAAAACAGATCCGACTTTAAAGTCACTGGAAGAAAACAAGAATAAAGATAAAACCAATGAGTGAAATACAATTATCCCAAGTCGATGACCTCAGCCAAGTCTCCAATGAGCTAGGTCTGGAAGCTGAAGGTGATGAGGTGTTTCGTTCGAGCAGTAAAGAGCGTTTACCCTTTGCCTTTGCCCATCGCCACGATGTGGTGCTTGCGCCGGGTGAAACGGGCGAGTTGAGCTTGTTTTATACCAGCAAAACACCGTTAACGGCCATGCTCGAAGCACGGCGTTATTCGGGTGTTGATTTGCCTTTGGTTAAGCTCGAAGTCGCTAAGTTTGAGGCCAAACTCACTCAAGCGTATCAGGCTAACTCGTCTGAAGCGCAGCAGTTGATGGAAGATATCGGCAACGAGATGGATTTATTCACCCTTGCCGAAGAGCTGCCGCAGACCGAAGACTTGCTCGAAGGTGATGATGACGCGCCTATCATCAAACTGATTAATGCCTTGTTATCTGAAGCGATTAAAGAAGAAGCCTCGGATATCCACATCGAAACCTACGAGAAACAGCTCATAGTGCGTTTCCGTATCGATGGTGTGCTCAAGGAAGTGCTTAAGCCAAACCGTAAGCTGTCGTCGCTGTTAGTGTCGCGGATTAAGGTGATGGCGCGCCTCGATATCGCCGAAAAACGTGTACCACAGGATGGCCGTATTTCCCTGCGTATTGCTGGTCGTGCGGTGGATGTGCGGGTATCGACCATGCCATCGAGCCATGGTGAGCGCGTCGTGCTGCGTCTGCTGGATAAAAATACTGGCAACCTCGATTTAGAGCAATTGGGGATGACCGACAGTATTCGCGTTAAGTTTGAAGATCTTATCCGTCGCCCCCACGGTATTATTCTGGTGACTGGCCCAACGGGCTCGGGTAAAAGTACCACCTTGTATGCGGGTCTGACTGAGATTAACTCTAAAGACACCAACATACTTACCGTGGAAGACCCAATCGAATATGAGCTAGACGGCATAGGCCAGACTCAAGTTAACATTAAGGCTGACATGACTTTCGCTCGAGGTCTGCGCGCAATTTTGCGTCAAGATCCCGATGTGGTGATGATAGGTGAAATCCGTGACCTCGAAACCGCGCAAATTGCGGTGCAAGCATCACTGACTGGTCACATGGTGATTTCAACCCTGCATACCAACACGGCCTCTGGCGCAATTACGCGTTTGCAAGACATGGGCGTTGAGCCATTCCTCGTATCATCGAGTTTGCTTGGCGTGTTGGCGCAACGCTTGATCCGTACCCTTTGTCCAAAATGTAAAATTGAGCACGTGCCCGATGCGCGTGAGCGTGAGTTACTGGGCATAGCAGCCGATGACGACAGACGTATTTTCCGTGCCAATGGCTGTAAATCCTGTGGTAACAATGGCTACCGTGGTCGAACGGGTATTCATGAGTTATTGCTGGTTGATGACAATGTACGCGAATTGATCCATGGCGGCCGCGGTGAGTTAGCTATCGAAAAGTATATCCGTCAGTTTGTGCCGAGCATTCGTCACGATGGCATGAGCAAAGTGCTCGCGGGCATCACCACTCTCGAAGAAGTGCTACGTGTGACTCGCGAGGAGTAATTTATGCCAGCATTTGAATATAAGGCACTGGATGCCAAGGGAAAGCAGCTTAAGGGCGTAATCGAGGCGGATACCGCCAGACACGCCCGTAGCCAGTTGCGCGATCAGCGCATGATGCCCTTGGAAATTCTGCCTGTTTCCGAAAAAGAAGCCAAAGCCAAAAGCAGCAGCTTTGCGTTTTTCAAACGGGGTATCTCGGTCGCTGAATTAGCCTTGATCACCCGTCAAATCGCGACCTTAGTGGCCGCAGGTTTACCGATTGAAGAATCCCTCAAGGCCGTTGGTCAGCAATGCGAAAAAGATCGCCTTGCAAGTATGATTATGGCGGTACGTTCGCGGGTGGTGGAAGGTTATAGTCTGGCCGACTCCTTGGCTGAATTTCCGCATATTTTCGATGATTTATACCGTGCCATGGTGGCCTCGGGCGAAAAGTCCGGTCACTTAGAAGTGGTGCTTAATCGATTGGCGGATTACACAGAGCGACGCCAACAGCTTAAATCTAAGCTGACCCAAGCCATGATTTATCCCGCAGTATTGACCACAGTGGCGATTGGGGTGATTTCTATCCTGCTGGCGGCGGTGGTGCCAAAAGTGGTTGGCCAGTTTGAACACATGGGCGCCGAGTTACCCGCTTCGACCCGCTTCTTGATTTCGGCCTCTGACTTTGTGCAAAACTACGGTGTGTTTGTGGTCATTGCCCTAGTGATGCTGTTCGCGCTCTTTCGGCGCATGTTAAAGTCGCCTGCGTTTCGAATGAAGTACGACAATTTTTTATTGAGCATGCCAGTTGTTGGCCGCGTGAGTAAGGGCTTAAATACGGCACGTTTTGCACGGACCTTAAGTATCTTATCCGCAAGCTCTGTGCCTTTGCTCGACGGTATGCGTATCGCCAGTGAAGTATTGCAGAATGTGCGAGTACGAGCTGCAGTGGATGATGCGACTGCGCGGGTGCGTGAAGGAACTAGCTTAGGTGCGGCATTGACTAATACTAAGTTGTTTCCGGCAATGATGTTATACATGATTGCCTCGGGCGAAAAGAGTGGCCAGCTTGAGCAAATGTTAGAACGCGCCGCCGATAACCAAGACAGGGAATTCGAGGGCAACGTCAATATAGCGTTAGGGGTATTTGAACCTATGCTGGTGGTGAGTATGGCGTGTGTGGTGCTGTTTATCGTGATGGCGATTCTGCAGCCAATCTTAGCCTTGAATAACTTGATTAGCGGTTAATTTTTTGAATTTATGGATTATGACCAAGTCGATTGGCATAGGGTTTTTTAGGAGAAGTAGGCGATGCAAATGAACAAGAAACATCAAGGTTTTACCTTACTCGAAGTGATGGTGGTTATCGTTATTTTAGGGATTTTAGCCTCTATGGTGGTGCCTAACTTAATGGGTAACAAAGATAAAGCTGACCAACAAAAAGCAGTATCTGACATAGTCGCGCTCGAAAATGCCTTAGATATGTACAAGTTAGACAACGGCATCTACCCGACGACCGAGCAAGGCTTAGAAGCCTTAGTGCAAAAACCAACGATTTCACCTGAGCCACGTAATTACCGTGAAGATGGTTATGTCAAACGTCTGCCAGAAGATCCATGGCGCAATAAGTACTTGCTGCTCAGCCCTGGCGAAAACGGCAAGCTAGATATATTCACAGCAGGCCCAGATGGTCAACCAGGTACCGAAGATGACATCGGTAACTGGAATTTACAGAATTTCCAATAAGATGCTAAAGCTGCGCCACGCTGGTTTCACCTTAATGGAGGTGATGCTAGTGATCTTGTTGATGGGACTCACGGCAGCGGCTGTGACTATGTCTATCGGCAATTCGGGCCCACAACAGGCCCTAGATAGAACGGCGCGGCAGTTTATCGCTGCCACTGAAATGGTGCTAGATGAGACCGTTTTGAGTGGCCAATTTATTGGGATTGTGATTGAGAAAACCAGTTATCAGTTTGTTTTTTATAAAGACGGTAAGTGGGAGCCTTTGGATAAAGACAGACTCTTGTCTGAAAAGCAGATGGAGCCGGGTGTCGTGATGAACTTAGTGCTCGATGGTTTGCCCTTGGTACAAGACGATGAAGAAGACGATTCTTGGTTTGAAGAACCACTAATTGAGCCCTCTGCCGATGACAAGAAGAAACATCCTGAGCCACAGGTCATGCTATTCCCGAGCGGCGAGATGAGCGCTTTTGAGCTGACATTTATCGCCAAAACTGACAAAGGTCAGCAGGCCGAAGCGTTAGTGGTTGGCGATGCGCTGGGCAGATTAACCATAGGGCGCCCCGATGAAACGCGTTAAGGGCATGACCTTACTCGAAGTGATTGTGGCCCTTGCCGTATTTTCGATTGCGGCCGTGTCGATCACTAAAAGTTTGGGCGAGCAGATGGCCAACATGCCAATTTTGGAATCGCGCACTTTGGCACAGTGGGTGGCCGATAATCAGATGGTCGATGCCAGACTCGAGCCGCAGTTTCCTGAAATAGGTAAAAAAGAAGGCCAAGTTGAACTCGCAGGAAAGGATTGGTATTGGCGTAAAGAAGTGGTGAAAACCACGGACGATAATTTTCGTATGATCCGCATAAGCGTGAGTGAAGACGAACGCTATCAGCGTATTGCAGCACAAGTGAGCAGTTATGTCCTTAAAACTGACTAGTGCGCAGCGGGGATTTACCCTACTAGAAATGCTGATCGCTATCGCGATTTTCGCCATGATAGGTTTGGCTTCTAATGCCGTGCTCAGCACTGTGCTGACCAACGATGAAGTGACGCGCGCTTTCTCTACTCGGCTTAAAGCCCTACAGCAAGGCTTTGGTGCGATTGAGCGTGATCTCGCCCAAATGGTGGCGCGTACACCCAGATTACTCGAAGGGGGTCGAGGTTCGACCGTCTTCCAAACGGGCAATGATATCTTAGATTCGGAATCAGAAGCCTTAGTGTTTTACCGTTTAGGCTGGTTAAATCCCGACGGTTTATTACCGCGAGGCAGCTTACAGTCGGTGGCGTATGTGGTGCATGAAGGGCGGCTGGAACGTTGGTATTTTCCTTATCCTGAGCCTGAATTTGGCGCCGAGCCGATTAAGACAGTGATTATCGACAAAGTGCTGTCGGTGGAATATTCCTTCTTTATGGAAGACAAGTGGGAGCGCAAAGTCGAGGCGACTAAGTTGCCTAAAGCGATCGCCATGGAGATTGAGATTGAAGGTTTAGGCAAGATCCAACGTAAGTTCTTGTTGCCGCTGGGTGCTGTTGCACCAGAAAAGTCTAAGGATGACGATAATAAAGACGAAAATCCTGACGATACGAACAAAGATAAAGATGGTGATGGCGTCGATGATGGCTCGGGGAACGATCTTGGTGACGGTTCTGGTGATCCAGGTGATGGTGACCCTGAAGATGAGGGCCGCGAATGAGAACCCAATCTCGGTCTAAACAGCGCGGTGTCGCACTGATAGTTGTGCTCTTGATTGTGGCCATGGTGGTGATCATCGCGACAAATATCACAGGTCGTAATCAGTTATCCATGCGTCGAACCTTAAACTTGGCCCAGTACGATCAAGCCTATTGGTATGCGATTTCCGCCGAAGAACTGGCGAAGAAAATTTTAAAACAAGATTTAGACGACTCGGAAGGTCGGGTCCACAGGCAACAATATTGGGCCATGGCCGATGTAGTCTTTCCGGCGGAATACGGTGAAATTGCTGGCAAGATCACTGATATGCGCGCCTGTTTTAATTTAAACGCCTTGTCGGTGACCACGAAAGAGGTGGAAAACGGTCAACCTAAGCTGCCCTTGGCGGCGAAGCAATATAAGGCTTTGTTGGTGAGCTTAGGGATGGACGACTTTAGTGCGGACCGTCTGACTCAGACCTTAAAAGATTATATCGACGATGACACCACGGCCAGCCCTTATGGTGCCGAAGATGCCGAATACGAAGCGCGTAATGTGCCATACCGTGCGGCCAATACGCTGATGAATCATCGCAGTGAGTTACGGGCGGTGATGGGATACACCCAAGATATCTATTTGAAACTCTTGCCCTATGTTTGTGTTATCCCAGGCAATGATCGGCAATTGCTTAACGTCAATACCTTAGAAGTTGAGCAAGCGGCGTTATTAGCTGGCATGCTCGATAATCAGATTTCGGTCGGCGAAGCAGAAAGTATCATCAACCAACGTCCCGGCGATGGTTTTGACAAAATCGAAGATTTTTATGAAAGCTCATCTATGGGCTCGATCAAGTGGGAAGGTGCCATGAAGTCGAGTTTTGTCATCGATAGCCAATATTTTCTGTTGGCCTCGGGGGCGAAAGTCGATAACGCCGTGTTTAGAATGGAAAGCGTGCTCAAAAAGGGCGGCGGCAACAAAATGGAAGTGCTCACCCGTCAGTTTGGTGGACAAAAATAATGGCAGTGCTCACCCGGCAGGGTTTGATGTTGGTGGCCAAAAATAATAGCAACGAGCTCAGTCACGCTTTCTTGACTGGGACTGGTGGAGAAAAACTGTGAGTGAACGGCTATTTATTCGCTTGGGCAGAACAGCAGAGCAAGCATGCTCATGGCTCGTTTGGTCTGAGCAAGAACAGGAAATTATCGCCTCTGGCGAGCTCGCCAATGCCCAAGGTTTGTCGACCTTAACTGAGCGTGCGGGTAATCGTCCCGTCGATGTGTTAGTGCCCGCCGCGGCAATGACACTCACTAGCGTGCATTTACCCGAAAAAGGCCAACGCCAAGCCTTGAAAGCCTTGCCCTTTATGCTCGAAGAAGCCTTAGCCGAGGACGTCGATGCCATGCATTTTACCGTCGGCCCGCGTGATGGCGATGCCTTAAGCGTGGTCGCCGTGGCCCATGAGCAAATGCAGACTTGGCTGAGTTGTTTGACCGAAGCGGGTTTAAAAGTGAAGCGCATCGTACCTGACTGCTTAGCCTTACCATTGCAAGAGTGCCAATGGGCGGCAATGAATTTTGGTAATGAACTATTACTGCGTACCGGATTAGCCACGGGCCAAAGTTTACCTTTGCCTTGGTTACCGATTGCGCTGGAGCAACTTAGGCCCGCACAGGGCGAAGTGTCTGTCGCCAGTTATACCGACATGCAACTCGAAGGTGTTGAGCTTAAGCCGCAGTCACTTGAGCTACCTATGTTAGTGTTAGCCCGAGGTATTTTGCATGCGCCAGTAAACTTACTGAGCGGCGTTTACACGCCTAAGCGTGAATACAGCAAACAGTTGATGATGTGGAAGAGCGCTGCCATCGTTATCGCCATCGCTTGTGTGCTGGCCTTAGTGAATAAAGGGCTGACTATACATCAAGTCAATGGTCAGATTGCCGATCTTAAAGCTCAGAGCGAATCCATTTATCAGCAAGTGGTGCCGGGGAATTCGCGCATTGTTAACCTGCGTTCGCAGATGGAAAGTCAATTACGCGCATTGCAGGGACAGGGCAGTGGCGCCGAGTTTTTTGCCATGCTCGATGGTTTGCAGGATGCCTTTAAGCAAGTGCCTGAACTTAAACCTAATAGCTTAAGATTCGAAAGCGCGCGTAACGAGATCCGCATGCAAGTAAGTGCGAAAAACTACGCGCAAATCGAGAAGTTTAAAGAGATCGTTGGTCGTCGTTTCCAACTCGACGGCGGCACTATGAATAGCGGTGAAGATCAAGTCACCAGTACCTTAACCTTGAGGAGCAAATAAGATGGATAATTTGCGGACTTGGTGGCAAGGGCTCGCATCGCGCGAGCAGCAGTTAGTCGGTTTTTGTTCGGTTTTTTTAGTCATTGGTATTTTTTATTGGGGTGTTTGGACGCCAATCGCCACTGCCGAAGCCGATGCATTACGTAACCTCACTGCACAGCAACAGACGTTGAACTATGTAAAACAAACGGCGAATAAAATTGCGGGTTTGAAGCAAAACGGCGCTAAGCCGACTATGTCGGGCAGTTTAAGCTCAGTGGTTAACCAAACTGCGGGCAATTATGGGTTAGTGATTACTCGTATGCAGCCCCAAGGCGATAAGATCCAAGTGTGGATGGATGATGTTCCTTTTGATGCCTTGTTGGGTTATTTGAGTGAGTTAGTGCAGAAAAAAGGACTATCACTCGAAAGTGTTGATTTGGCAGAGGCCGATGCCCCTGGCTATGTCAAAGTTAGACGTATCCAACTGTCGCAATAAATTAAGGTGTAGCTGTGAGTGTGATAAAAAAAGTCATCATAGGCGTACTGATTTATTTAGTATTTTTAGTCGTTCTATTTCCCGCTAAGATTGCGATAGCGTTAGCGCCATTACCTGCAAATATCAGTGTTTCGGGTGTGAGTGGTAGTATTTGGTCTGGCAACATAGAAACCTTAAGTATGCCGCAACACCAGTTAGAACAAGTGCGTTGGGATCTGAGTCCTTGGGCCTTGTTGTTAGGTAAAGTGAAAGTTGATTTTCAAGTGGGCAGCCGCGCAACGCCTGTCAGCGCTAAGGGATTAGTCTCTTGGTCCATGGGCGGCTTAAGTGCGCAGGGGTTACGTTTCGAAGCGCCAGATAGCTTTTTACTCGGCAATGCAAAACTGCCCTTTAAAACCGAAATCTCCGGTGAAGTTAGCCTACTAGTTGAGACGTTAGAGCAAGGTAAACCTTGGTGCGAGCAATTGTCTGGTAAGCTGTTTTTGAATCAAACCAATGTTAAGAATCAGTTTGGTAACTATCCTCTAGGTAATATTGAACTCGGACTGAGTTGTGTCGAAGGCAAAGCGCAATTAGCCACAGATGAAGCCAAAAACCAGCTCGGCATCGTCGGCACTTTGCAGTTAGACGAAGGCAATATGGTCAAAGTAGCCGCTAAGATTAAAGAAACGGCTGAGCAACCTGAAGATATGCGTAAGTCACTGGGTATGCTAGGCAAACGCGGCAGCGACGGTTATTTCCCTGTGGTATATCAGGGGCGTATTCCTGGGCTATAGCGCTGTTTCAGCGCGCGATGATAGATCTGCACTATGAATGAAAACGAAGGCACCTTAGGTGCCTTTTTATTGTATTTTTATCGTGTTAGATCCTTGAGTAGCGAGTGATAGTCGGTAATCGCGGGGAAATCTTGAAAGACTTTGACTGGCTTTTTACTGTCAGGGTTAGCAATCCCTAATTGATGACCCACACCGGCAAGTTTAGCGGCCTTGAGTATGGGTTCGCTGTCGTCGATAAAGAGACAGCGACTTGGCTCAAGTTGAAACTTTTCAAACAAGGTGAGCCAGAATTGTGGGTGTTCCTTAGGGTAACCCGTCTCGTGGCTGGAGATTATGGCATCGAGCCCTGCGGCCAGCTCGGTATGTTCAAGCTTTAAGGCAAGACTCTTAGGGTGGGCATTGGTCACCAGAATGCGCTGTTTACCCGCAGAGGCTAAGGCCGCTAAAAATGGCATGCTGTCTTGACGTAGCTGAATGCGATCCACCAAAGTGCGATGTAAACCCATAATGTCGAGTTGTAGCTGCTCCTGCCAATAATCGAGACAGTACCAATCGAGTGTGCCGACGACTTTTTCATAGGCATTTACGACTAACTGCTGCGCTTCGTCCTCGCTCAGACCCCGTTGCCTGCTTAATTCCTGCGGCACTAAACTCAGCCAAAAATGGTTGTCGAAGTGCAAATCCAATAGAGTGCCGTCCATGTCGAGCAGAACTGTATCGATAGTCTTCCAGTTAAACATTGGGTATTTCCTATTCTTTGCATGCTGAACAACGCCTGCGATTGACGTATGAGCAGGGTAATTCTCAGTGGTCGCTACGATGATTATTCCCGTAACTTGTATGCTCATATCTTTGTGCTAGTCTTGGATGACTAATTATTTTTAGTCTGAAAATTAAGCGGTTGGATATGGATATCTGTTCTTTTGCCCTATTAGCTCAAGTTCCAAACTCCCTAAGTTTACAGCAAGAGCTTAATGCTTTGCTGCGACAAAATTGGCTACCCCACGTAAATCAGCGTGATTATCGTCAAGGGGATCTGGGCGGTTGGGATGTGCTCGCTTTGCGCTGCGCCGCTGAGTATCAAGCCGCGCATCCTATCTTGCAAGCCTTCTCCATCGCTACACAGGAGCACTGGCAAGATCTGCCTTGCCTCGAATCTAGCCCTGCGCTACTCAGTGTTATCAAATCTTTAGCCTGTCCGGTTAAATCCGTGCGCTTGATGCGCTTACATTCGGGCGCTGAGATTAAACCCCATAGAGATCTAGGGCTTAGCCTAGAACAGGGCGAAGCAAGATTACACTTACCACTGCAAACTAATGATGCATTAAATTTTTATGTGGATGAGAAGCGTGTACCTATGCGGGCCGGAGAGCTTTGGTATATCAATGCCGACCAAGTCCATTGGGTTGAGAATAAAGGACAGGAAGCACGCATCAACCTAGTGATTGATTGTGAAGTGAATACTTGGCTAAGGGAGTTGGTCTATGCCGCAAAGATCAAAGCTTGAATCAGGACAAAGTGCAGATATTAAAGCGTTAACTTACTTCGCCAACGCGCTATTACAGGCCTCTTCGGCAGGGGAGGCTAAACGGCTTATCGATCCCATGCTGGCACAATTATGCGCTATGACGGAAATTGAGCTTCACCCCGAGTATTTTTTGGATACCGAGGCGAGTATTACACCTTTTGGTAAGGCGGTATCACTCACCACTGCGGCCCAGTGTGCCGAAGATCCCGAGCGGGGCCGAGTCTTTATACAAGGGATTTATCAAGCAATACAAGATCGTCTAAAGGCTCATCCTGGGCAGATTGTGAACATCTTATATGCGGGGACTGGGCCTTTTGCTTGGTTATTATTACCTCTGCTGCCGTTATTTTCTGCGAGTCAAATTCAAGTGACCTTGCTCGACATTCATCAAGCCTCGTTAGATAAAGTCACCAAACTTATTGAACACTTTAATTTAGCTGATCGTGTGGTGGAGAGTGTCTGTGCGGATGCCACGCTTTGGCAGCCAAATACAGTCGTAAAGTTTGATGTGATTCTTTCCGAAACCATGAAGCACTTGTTGCAACAGGAGCCGCAAGTGCAAATTTTTACCCATTTACAGGCGTATCTTGCAGGTGATGGTGTGCTCATCCCGCAAAACATTGAGCTAGACGCTTGGCTTGAGTATCGTACTGTGCAGGATTTTGTGGAGACGCATTATTTAGGGCCTTTGTTTTCACTCAACCTGCAAACTGCGCGCTTACTTGCCAGTGGAGACCGTAGCTTCTTGGCTGGTACTTTACTGCTCCCCGATTTTAGCCCGAGTGCGGTAACGCTTAAGTTCACGACTTTCATTCAAGTCTATGGTCATTCCACGCTGAGCGAAAACCAATCCCAACTCACTCTGCCTCGATATCGACGTGAACATTGGCTTAAGCCTCTTTCAACTCTAAGTTTTCGGTATGAGCAGGGTACTCATCCTGATTTTGTGTTTGATGTTATAGAACAAAAACCAGTGCTGGTGTCGAGTGACGATCTGAGCTGCTTAGGCATTTATCACTTGCAGCGACTCTGGCAAAAAATACAGCTACGTAAGCGGGGAGTGCCATTCACTGAACTGGCAAATGAATGGCACTTAGATAAAACCTTGCTGGATCTTTGTGGAATAGGGCTAGAGCCGGGTCTAAGAGCTTTATACCAAAACGATCATCAGTCAGCTTTTGTTGCTTACATTCAGCAAACAGCCAAGCTGACAGCCGCGGATATTGCTGGAATTAATCAGCAATTAAGCACTATTTCCCATGGATTAACGCTATCGCTCACAATGCCAGAAGTCGATGATTTAAATTCAATAGAGGTTGAAGACTCAAATCCGGCGGCAGTCCTCTGCGAGTCACAACTCAATTTTTGGCAAAGTGAAGGCTACTTAGTGATCCCGCATGTGCTCACAGCAGAGCAATGCGCCGCAACTCGAGATTTTATTTGGCAGCAGTTAGGTGCCAATGAACAAGATCCAGCCACTTGGTATCAAGCTCATGAGTTTATACAGAAAATAATGCTACAACTGTTTCGCCATCCGCAACTGGACGCGAATCGACAAGTCCCCAAAATCCGTCAAGTGTTTGAACAGTTGTGGCAGCGAACGGATTTAGTCATGACGACCGATAGAGTCAGCTTTAATCCACCTGAAACGCCAACTTGGCAATTCCCCGGTCCGGATATGCACTGTGATATGCCGCTACAGCTACCCGTTAAGTTTGGCACTCAAGGGTTAATTTATTTAACTGATACGAGTGCCGAGCAAGGTGCATTTTGTTGTGTCCCCGGATTTCATCTCAAGATAGAAGAGTGGCTGCGTAGCCAGAGCAAGTCTGATATAGAGTTACAGCAACAGGATTGGTCACGCTGGGCAGTTAAACCAATCGCGGCTAAAGCGGGAGATTTAATCATTTGGCACCATGCCTTGCCCCATGGCGCAAGCCCGAATCGGGCTAAACTACCGCGTATGGTGCAGTACATTAACATGTATCCTTTGGTGGGCTGATGTGCCGCGTTAGCCTGTACCATGTGTTGTTGCATGATGCCAGCCGGTTGAAAGCGTTGTGGCAAACCACGCAAGTGGACGATTTTGTGGCCCAGATGCGGCTCTATCTGCAGTGGCCTGAATTGAACTTTGAATTGTTACTCGGTTTTTTAACGGTACAAAACCAGCAACCTTTTTGTCCGGAACTCGCCTCGTTCAGCCTTTGCTGGCAACCTTATGCTTATCAGGCTCAGCGTGGAATAGTGCGTTGGGTGCCAGCCTTTATTAAACCCGTATTGCCTTTTTTTGAAGAAGATCTTGCGCTGAGCCGTCAAAATTTGCTGGCGCAGCTGATCCAACCTTGCAGTCAACTAGCACAACTGTTGCCTCTACGGCTGACGGTACCACCCGTGCAACCCGCATTGTTGATTTTTCACTGGTCCCGTTGCGGTTCTACTCTGGTTTCGGGCAGTTTTGCCTTGCAATCAGATATCAAAGTGTTATCTGAATCTATGTTGGCCAGTGATTTGCTGTTAGACCCGACTTGGTCTGGACAACAAACGCAGGTATTGGACTTAGTGCTTCGGCTGCAGGGGCGTTTACGGCATCAGGAACAGAAATTGGTGATCAAATGCAATGCGTGGGATTTACAGCATTGGCCTATTTGGCTAGCGACCTATCCCTCCGCAAAACGGTTGTGTTTAATCCGTCAGCCTGAAGCAGTGCTGGCTTCACATCATTATTTGGCTGGCCGCCATATGGTGCGCCAACAGCCTGCATTATGGGATGGGCTAGATACCGCCGTCACTTTGCTGGAGTACCAATGTCAGGTGATAAAGCATATGGCGGAGTTGATGATAGAGCTGCTACAGCAACACCCTTGTAAGCTTCTAAGTTATGAACAGTTAACACACACTTCAGCCCAACAACTGGCGATACTCGCAGGCTCCACGCTCACAGAGATTGAGCAGCGACGTTGGAATGCATTTCGTCATTTCGATGCAAAACAACAGGGCGTGCCGTTTCAAAACCGTAAAAAAACCGCAGATGCACTTTTTAGTGCAGCGCAGTTACAGCGGATCCGCGCCAAGCTACAGCCCTTATATCAGTTACTGTTGGCGAAGGGGGCCGGATAAGCAAACCGTTTTGCAAGCTGATTGATTTCATTAATGTCACTTAAATTCGGAAAGTCAGTTGGGGTCTGCACTAAACCTAGCCCAAACTGATCGACTTTGTCCTGCGCAGGCCAGCACACTGTATCTGGACAGCCTAAAAAACGGCTGAGTTGTTGTTTGCCTTGCGCTGAAAATAATTGGCTGAAGTTTAGGGTTAGCCAGTCGTGCGTTGACCACTGCTGTTGGTAATGTAAAGCTTGCGCTTGCACTTCTGCCCAATACCAGAGATTTTTTTCTGCAGGGTTGAGCTGTGGCCATAAGTCCCGATACCGATGTAAGCAATCCTGTTCATCACTTGGTAAATACAGATTTTTAATGGGTAAATGTGGCAGCAATGGCGGTACAAATGCATTGAGTTTCAATAATGAAGCCACAGTATCTAGTGGTGCTCGGTGAATATGGATCACCTTAACGGTATGGCCTAGTTGTTGTTTGAACCAACTCAGATGCCGCCAGCAGGGAAAACCCGTTTCAATGTATTGTTTGCCAGTATGTAAGTGTTGCCTAATTTGTCGCAGATGGTTTTCTAGCATTTCGCGATTGTGCAGAAGTGGTTGCCGTACGGTATTGAGATCGGGTCGATAGCCAAAGTGCAGTGGCTCATGCTCAACAACAAAACTTTCATCCCATTGTTGTATTGTTTCGGTTAACCATTGGGTGCCACATCGACCAGTAGACAATACAAAATACGCCGCCATCAGTTTCTCCATAAATAGCCAAGTAATGAATTAGCACTCTAGCTAATTTAAATATCAGTGCTAGGTTTAATAAGTCTTAACAGTAATAGCATTGAACTCTGGACGGGGAGCTATAAATTAGGAATGAAAAAAGTATAAAAAATAATCGACATCGTAAAACACATTCACTAACTTGTCTTTAGTTGGGCTTCTATCTATGTGTGATTGGGCTGATCTTGGTCGCCAAGTTTAGTTGCATGAGAGCCTTGGTTGAATGATCAGCGCGTGTCTAGGTTTAACGGCTCATCTATTGTTATTGGTATATCTAAGAGATACAAGGATCTGTAATGCAAAATCTCACCCTACCCGATGGACTGTCGGTACGCCCCGCTCAGAGTAAAGATAACGTTTTTCTAGAATCTCTCTACCAGTCTACTCGGGAAGACTTATTGGTATTGGATGCCCCTGAGGAACAAAAAGCCGAGCTGATTGAAATGCAGTTCCGAGCGCAAACTCAGGGCTACGGTAATGCCTATCCCAATGCTATGTATTTTGTGATTGAAAAGCACATGGAATCTATTGGTAAAGCCACGATCGATTTTGGCCATAATGAAGTTCATCTGATTGATTTAGCATTAACCCCAGTTGCACGGGGGAAAGGGTTTGGTGCGGCAGTGATCCAAGCTTTCCAGCAGGCCGCAGCTATGGTGGCTGCACCTATGACCTTGTCAGTGTTGCAAAGCAATCTGCAGGCAAAGACTTTGTATTGGAAACTGGGCTTTATTACCGACGAAATTCAGTTGCCATATGAGCGGATGATCTGGTACCCACCAGCATTGCGAACAACCCTGCTTTAAGCTTGCACTCTATTCCAGTTTGAAGTTTTATAATTCAACTTATTAAGAAATATAGATTTTTATTGGCGTTTATTCGTTTGCTTTTCTAAGCTTTTCGGTACGGCTTGAGGGGCTGGGCATTAGGGGACAGGGAACAGTGATAGAAAAATTTAACTTTGACACTTTAATCCAACTGGTGGACCAGTCCATCAGATTGAAGGATGGCAGTAATAATAGCGTTGAACTGAAGGTTGATAAGGTTTCATTGCCAAAAGTGCCGGATGTGGGCTACGACGCCTTTTCCGTGGACTTAATCAGTGATGCGGCTGTGCATTGTCCAAGCGGTAATTATGTGTTTTGTCATGATAGTTTTGGTGAGGTGCAACTGTTTATGTCGCCTTATGCGGTAGATAAATATCAAATCGTAGTAGCGCGAAAAAAATAATGTAGTACTCAGGCGATCCTAGTTTTACACCTGATCGGATGACGTTTCCCACAAACAAGGAGAGTAAGAGTTATGTCACAACCCTATATAGGTGAAATCAGAATGTTCGCCATAACCTATGCCCCACGGCATTGGGCGGACTGCGCAGGCCAGGTCATGGCCATCAATCAGAATCAGGCATTATTTGCGTTGCTGGGGACGACTTTTGGTGGCAATGGCACCACCACTTTTTCGTTACCTGATTACCGTGGACGTACGCCAATAGGTACTGGAAATGGGTATGTTTCGGGTCAGATTGGAGGTGTTGAAAATGTCACTCTGTTATCAACCCAAATACCAGCACATAACCATCAATTTAATGCGCAAAATACACCAGGCACGGCCTTTAATCCCAGCCCTCAAGGTAATGGTAATTTATGTGCAGTGCCAGATTCAGGTGCTTTTTATGTCGCGCCTGACGCCAATCTGGCGGTTTTAGCCGCTGATGCCATTACCCCAAATGGCTCTAATGCTGCTCATTCTAATCTTCAGCCTAGCCTAGTATTGCGTTTTGCAATTGCTTTGCAGGGTGTATTTCCATCCCGTAACTAAGGAGAACATTATTATGTCAGCAGCTTATATGGGTGAAATACGGGTGTTTGCTGGGACTTTTGCACCGCAACATTGGGCGCTTTGTGCCGGCCAAAGCCTAGCTATTTCGCAGAATGATGCATTGTTTGTGCTTCTTGGGACTACTTACGGTGGCGATGGTGTGAATACCTTTAATTTGCCAGATGCCCGCGGTCGACTACCTATAGGTCAAGGCACTGGTCCGGGGTTAACGGCCCGTGTCTTAGGTCAGGTCTATGGTACTGAAGCTGTAGCGTTAACAACGGCCAATATGCCAGCACACAATCATACTGCACAGGTGTCAGCGACTGAAGCCAATCTGTCGGTACCATCAGGTCAAATGATAGGCCAGGGTTATCATTATTTGCCTTCAACAACACCACCCAATAGTACTGGGTCTTTGTTGGCTTCAGCGGTCAGTAGCGCAGGAGGTGGGCAACCCCATGATAATATGATGCCATTTTTATGTTTAAATTTTATTTTATGCCTGCAAGGCATTTTCCCATCACGTAATTAAGGAGAGCTTTCATGTCTGACGCATATGTGGGTGAAATACGGCAGTTCCCTTATTCGTTTGCCCCTTATCAGTATGCTTACTGCGCGGGGCAATTGATCCCTATTCAGCAAAATACCGCCTTGTTTGCCATATTGGGGGTAAATTATGGCGGCAATGGCTCCACTAACTTTGGCTTACCTAATTTGCAGGGTAATGCCTTGATGCAGCAAGGCCATGGGCCTGGTTTAACCCCCAGAGATTTGGGTGAAACCGATGGCAGTACCAGTGTGACTTTATTAACCACTGAACTACCCAACCACAGCCATCTGATGACAGTCAAAATGGCAGGGGCTGGCGCCTCAGTCAGTACTGCGGCAGGAGGCTATTTGAGTATCGCTAAAACAGCTGCTGGGAATCAAAAAGCCTATACTAATCTGCAAGACCAATTAGTAACAATGGCGCCAACTATGCTTGGGATTACTGGCTCTGGGGTGTCACACGAAAACCGACAACCTTTTATCGCTATTCCTTTTTGTATAGCGCTTTATGGTGTATTCCCTCCACGTAACTAAAAGTGCCAGTAAAACGTACCGGACTAGTGAGGCGCTATTGCTCCTTGTCTCACTGGAGTCGGTTTTCGTTGAAAATGAATTTTTTAACAAATAATTGGGCATGGGTGGAATAGCGCGCCTGTTATGACTACGATTTGAACAGTTCAGTGAGGTTCATTTTATGAATTCCAGTAGTGAGACAGTAAACACAGGGAGTGATGTGACTCGCTTTCATTTTATCTCCGGCCTTCCAAGGTCTGGTTCGACTTTACTGGCAGGTATTCTGAAACAGAACCCAGCTTTTCATGCTGCGATGTCCAGTCCGGTTTCGTCTTTGCTCAATGGCGCTTTAGAGCAGATGGGGGCCAACGGTGAATTGAATACTTTTTTTGATGAACAAAAAAAGAAACGGATTTGTAGGGCCATATTTGAAGCTTATTACGCCGATTTATCACAACCAGTCATTTTTGATACCAACAGATACTGGACTGCACATTTACACCAGATGGTGGAGCTTTTTGATGACTTTAAGGTGATTTGCTGTGTGCGTAATCCCGCTTGGATTATGGATAGCTTTGAAGTGATTTACCGGAAGAATCCTTTTGACTACAGCCGAATGTTTAATGCTGCCAATCGTCAGACTGTATATAGCCGCTGTGAGAGCTTAATTCAGTCCATGGGGGTCGTTGGTTCGGCATGGACTTCGCTAAAAGAGGCATATTATGGTGAGTTTTCCGATCGATTGTTGCTGATCGATTACGACATTTTAACTCGCCATCCACAACGGACCCTAGAGCTGATTTATAAGTTTATTGATGAACCCTTGTACGAACATGATTTTAATAATGTTGAGTATGAAGAAAGTGAATTTGATCAAAAGCTTGGCGTAAAAGGACTGCACACAGTTAAGAAGCAAGTTGAGTTTAAGTCTAGGAGAAGCATTTTACCACCAGATTTGTTTGTGAAGTACCAAGAGATGGATTTTTGGTTAGACAATACAGGGACTGCAGCTTCTATTATTGCAAGTAAAAAAGGAACAGCGTAGTTGCTGAATAAAGGATTAGGGTATGGACACAAAATTACTTCGTCATCTATCGGTCGCATTATTGCCTTTTGGTACTTACGCCCTGCCAGTGCAAAGCTACAGTTCTGGTCAACGCAGTTATCTGACCTCTACCTCTAGTGGGTCAGTTTTTCCCAAAGTGCTATATACCAAATCTAAAGTTCCCAGAGTCGTTACGACTGAAAATCAAGGGACCGATCCTGAAATTATTCAGCAACAGGCCGTGAATGAGCTAGTGATTATTGACGCCGCTGTGCCGGATAAACATTTGTTCTACAGAGGTATTAAGCCTGGTGTAGATATTGTTGAAATTGATTCCTCCAAACCGGGTTTAGCTCAGTTAAAACAGGTGCTGGCTTCTTATAAAAACTTAACCGCTTTGCATATAGTCTCCCATGCAGCCGACGGTGTTTTGTATTTGGGTAACAGCAAAGTAGACGCCAAAGCGCTTAAGCAGGAAATGGATACTTTTGCTGCGTTAGAAGGCGCTTTAGCTGCCGGAGCGGATCTGCTGTTGTACGGCTGCGATTTAGCCAAAGGTGATGTAGGTGAAGAACTGTTAGATCTGATTCAAAGTAATACAACTGTTGATATTGCAGCCTCAGTCAATAAAACCGGCAATCAGGATAATGGTGCGGATTGGGAACTGGAAATTCACCGCGGTGACATTACCTCTGCGCTCGCCTTTTCGGAAAAGAGTTTACGCGACTTTTCAGCCGTATTAGCCCCCACGACTTACACTAGCCCTAATTTCTGTACTGCACCTAATTTTAATGAATACTGCGAAGTTGCCTCGCTGTCATCCACGGATGGCAAATTGGTCATGACCTCCTCCAAAACTCTGGTAAGCGTAAGAGATCGATTGCCGAGTGTATTCAGTACTGACTATGATAGCCCTTACATTTTTGCTGGCCATCTGGATTTTACAGCCAATGCTGTGAACCTTGATGCATTTACATTAACCAGTTTTAATAAACCCGATACCAATTATAGCTGTACTAGCGCATCTGTTAGCGGCACCCGTAAAGATAATGGAACCACAGTGTCTGACACTGTAAGCTGGCCCAGTGGTGTAATGACCTACACACCCGTGAATTTGAGTGGCGTAGCACTCACCGCGTTTCGGGTGGCGGTCAGTGGTTGCAACTCCGATGTAAACGTTACCCTGCGACTGGTAAATTTTACCATTGATGAAGTTAGCCTTACGCCTAATGTATCAGACGCCAATATCAGTATTTCCGGCGCATCGGGCACCGGAGGCGCCTCTAAGATTGGCGATACCGTCACCGCCACCTGGAACAATACCGCAGGCGGTGACAATAATGCCGGCATCACAGGCGTCACAGTCAACTTCGCTCAATTTGGTGGGGGGAGCGCAGTTGTCGCGAGCAACAGCGGCGGCACTTGGACGGCGACTTATACTATTTCCGCGGGTGCAATTGATACTACGGCACGCAATGTGAGCGTGACCGCCACTAATACTACTGGTCCCACCACTACGGCCGACACCACCAATGCTACTGTGGACAACATCGCGCCCACTGTGGCGGATGGCAATATCAGCATCTCAGGTGCAAGTGGCACCGGCGGCGCTTATAAAATTGGTGATACCGTCACCGCCAGCTGGAACAACACAGCTGGCGGTGACAACAACAGCGATACCATCAGCAATGTCAGCGTTAACTTCTCGCAATTTGGCGGTGGTGCTGCAGTGGCGGCCAGCAATAGCAGTGGAACTTGGACGGCAACCTACGCCATAGTGGCTGGTGCCATCGATACGACTAACCGGAATATCTCCTTTAGCTCAACCGATAACGCGGGCAATGTCACCACGACTGCCGATACGACTAACGCGACGGTCGATAATATTGCGCCGACCGTATCCAGCACCGCTCCTGATGGCGGCGCGGTATCAACGGATGTCAGTGTGGATTTCACCGTGACCTTTAATGAATCGGTAAGCAATCTCTCGACTGATGATTTTGCACTTGGACTTACGGGCAGCGCCAATGGCGCAATTTCCGGCGTTTCCGCTTCTTCGGGTTCCAGTGTGGATGTGACCGTTAGTGGTATTACCGGTAATGGCACTATCAAGCTCAACCTGAATGGCTCAACGAATATTGTGGACGATGCGGGTAACGGCGTGGCGGCATTTACTGCTGGGTCGACCCATACAGTAGCGATTCCAACGGCACCAGATGCCCCAACCATAGGCACTGTAACTGCAGGTGATAGCCAGGCGAATGTCACTTTTACTGCCCCCGGCAATAACGGTGGCTCAGCCATTACCACTTATACCGCCACTGCCAGCCCTGATGGCGCCTTTGGCACCTGCGCCGGCCCGGCAGCTTGCACGGCTACGGTATCCGGGCTTAACAACGGTACTGCTTATACCTTTACCGTTACCGCAACCAATGCCGTTGGAACCAGTGTTGCTTCCGGTGCATCCAACGCCGTAACCCCCAAAGCTAATCAGATAATTACCTTTGCCAATCCGGGGGCGAAAAACTTTGGTACAGCGCCAACACTAACAGCAACTTCATCTGCAGGCATCGGATACGCTGTCTCGTTTACCAGCGCAACTACCGGGGTTTGTACTATTACCACCGGCGGCGCCCTAACCTTTGTAACAGCGGGCATCTGCACGGTTGACGCCGACCAGGCGGGTGATGCTGTGACCAATGCGGCGACAACCGTTACCCAATCTTTTGCCGTTAATGCCATCGTTCCGGGTGCACCGACCATCGGCACTGCAACCGCAGGCGATAGCGAGGCGAGCGTCAGCTTTGTCGCCCCTGCCAGCGCGGGGGGCGCCAATATTAGCGGTTATACCGTAACGTCGAACCCAGGCGGCTTAACCGGCACCGGGGCGGGATCTCCGATTACGGTAACCGGGTTAACCAACGGTGTCAGCTATACCTTTACCGTAACGGCCACCAACTCAGCAGGCCCTGGCGCGGCATCTGCGGCTTCAAACTCCATTACACCAGCGGCGCCACAGACCATAACCTTTAATAATCCGGGCGCACAGAATTTTGGTACTTCACTGACGTTGACGGCTACGTCATCAGCTGGCGCTGGCTATGTGGTAACGTTCACGTCATCGACTACCGCTGTTTGTACCATCACCAGCGGTGGTGCACTAACATTCGTTACTGCCGGCACCTGTACCATTAATGCCGATCAGGCCGGAGATTCTTCCTTCCTGCCTGCATCGCAAGTGAGCCGCTCTTTCAGCGTTAACCCCGTAGTTCCCGGCGCACCAACCATAGGGACTGCAATCGCCGGTGATACCCAGGCCAGTGTTGCATTTGTTGCCCCAGTGAATATTGGTGGCTCGGCGATTACCGGTTATACCGTGACGGTAAACCCGGCGGATGTCGTTCCAGTATTGGGTACTTCATCTCCGATTGTGGTGACCGGTTTAACCAATGGCCAAGCGTACACCTTTACTGTAACTGCCGATAATGTGGCGGGTACTGGCTCTGCATCGGGCGCATCCAACTCGATTACTCCGGCAGCAATCCAAACCATCACTTTTGCTGCCCCAAGTGCACAGAACTTTGGTACTACGCCAACATTAACGGCTACAGCTGATTCAGGCTTAACACCCGTCTTTACTTCATCCACTACGGGCGTTTGTACTGTTACCTCCGGTGGTGTGCTGACCTTTGTGACGGCAGGTAGCTGTACTATTAATGCAGATCAAGCTGGTAATAGTAGCTATTTACCTGCTACACAGGTGAGCAGAACATTTGCGGTTAATCCTGTACAGCCTAGCGCGCCCACTGCTGTTACTGCGGTAGCGGGTGATAGTTCAGCGTCTGTTTCGTTTACAGCTCCAATTTCTACCGGCGGCTCTGCAATTACGAGCTATGCCGTGATAGCGAGTCCAGGGGGCGCAACTGTGAATGGTACTGCTTCGCCTATCACGTTTTCAGGCTTGACGAATGGCACTGCATACACCTTTACCGTTACCGCAACTAATGCTGCAGGAACAAGTGCTGTTTCTGCGGCATCAAACAGTGTGACACCTCAGCCATCCAATTCTGCGCCCACGATTACG
>Ga0208643_1000046_pt1 | contig 68978 bp, 56 predicted proteins | sample VirMetDEL_Nov_12_FD_184516 | JGI IMG/M metagenome (GOLD analysis project Ga0208643, IMG submission 184516) | Aqueous microbial communities from the Delaware River and Bay under freshwater to marine salinity gradient to study organic matter... | ecosystem: Environmental > Aquatic > Marine >...
GAGACCCTCGGCTGATGATTGTTGTATGGGGTCATGCTGCGGCCCCTGGCGCGTGATACGCGGTCACGAAGAAATCTTCGGGCCGCACATCTATTTCGCCGCGTGATGCCGCCTCAAGGATTTTGATCTGCGCTGCATTTGGGATAGCACCGCCTGTACCGCCGCGCTCTCTTGGGTAGGTCCAGCGATGCACAACGCTTTCGGTCCGGCCTGCAATCTTAGCAGTCGCGGTAACGCCGCCGCATTTTTTGATGATCTTTTCGGCAGGTGTCATAAAATACGCTCCATTGCTGAAACATACTTTAGATTATCGAAAGTTGAAGCGCAACCCCTTGTCTTTCGATAATCGTGATAGCATCTATAAAGTCATGACTTACAATAATCGAATGAGATTGGATTGGATAGACAAGCAACTTGAGTTGCGCGGCCTGACCCGCCGTGCGCTGGCTGACGCCATCCCCACGCTTACGGAGAGCAAGCTATCTTTGACAATGAAAGGTGAGCGCAAGCTTACCGCTGTTGAGGCTGACAATATCAGACGGTTTTTCGGGTATCGCCTACCAGATGACCCCCCAAGAAACATAGCTGACGCGCTACAGGACCAGCTTGCATTACTTGGTGACGATCAATTACGGACTGTAGCACTGTATCTGGAAGCCCTGACGGGTAATTCTCCAACTCAGCGTGAAGAATTCTAAAGAACGAACCGACCGCATCAACATTGCTTTTGTAGCTTCGACTGATATTCTCAACGTCAAGCTTGCGGCTCATGCTTTACCCCCCCCTAGATTTCGATAATCACAATTATATCACAATGACAATTCTACCTAAAGTAAGCAACCCCCTAACTAGTCATTTGCGTTAAGTTTCGTTAATCGAAAGTTTTGCTTGCTCTTTGACTTTCGATAATCTAAACCTTTCCTCACACCAACATGGAAAACGGAGGAACGGACATGACCAACGCACCCGACAATCTTACAATCCGGCTGGCGGGGCTTCGCGCCCTTGCCCGTTACAACCGCGACGTATCGCGTCGGACGGTGACACTGCCCAAGACTGAATATCATGACGCCAGCGCCCGCAAAACGCCTGCATCGGCGGAAAGCCGGGCGCAGTCATGACCAAATACACCGCATTTGAAAACATGGCCCGCGCAGCAGCAGCAGCGCCCGTCACCACATGGCGCGTTGATTACCGCCAGCCAGACGGCACCCTTGAGCCTGTCGGGGACACCCATGCCACCCATGACGCCGCCTATGACGACTATGCGGAAAGCCACAAATTCTATGCGCATGATGATCTGGTTGTTTGGGCGCTGCACAGCGACGGCATGGCCGAAGATGTGACCGCATCATTCAAATACGAAATGCAAAATATTGCCGAACAGCGCGGCTTGTTGCCCGACGACGACGAACAGAGCGAACACGATTTTCAGCGCAGCGTTGCCTATTGCAGCGGGCATTTTTCGTAATCAACCGCAACAGCAACATAACGCTTCTTTGAAGGGGTCTAAACATGGATCAGTTGAGCGACAACCGAAAAGAGGCAATTGAACTGGCACGGTCGTTTGGCTGGTCAGTGACGCGAAAGTCCTCAAGGCAATGGGAATTTACGCGCCCCGATACAGGCGGTCTGTGGGACTTGTTTAGAATTTCCCATGCATCACTCTCAATCGGATCAGTGCTTACAAAGTTTGAAAATTATGAGCCTGATTTGGGCGGTCCAACTCTGCGGGCTGTGAATGAAGCCCGCAGAAAATGTCACGCGGATTGGTTGGAAAAACGCCGCCCGCTTTTAGCTAAAGAACAGGACCAATGAAATGATGATGCTCCGGGACATACCCCGCGCCGTCACCAGCACCGCGACCGAAAAGCTGCTGATGTTGTCCAGCCGCGCCGTTTGCAGGCTGACCCATGACCACTTCATTCTGCGGCAAGCAACAGGCCGCGAAATTGACGCTGCCGCTCTTGCTGATCTGTCTGACAAGCTGGGCAGGATAGCCCATGAACAAGCCCGAAAGGGGGCGCACTGATGTTGCGCGTCCTTGATCTTTTCAGTGGCATCGGCGGATTTAGCCTCGGCCTTGAACGCACAGGCGGCTTTGAAACTGTCGCCTTTTGTGAAATTGAGCCGTTCCCAAGAACAGTTCTAGCGAAACATTGGCCGAAGGTTCCGATTTATGAAGATGTTACCAAACTCACAAACCACGTTCTTGAACAAGACGGAATTTCCGTTGACGTCATTACAGGCGGGTTCCCGTGCCAAGACATTAGCGCCGCAGGAAAACAAGCCGGCATCAAAGACGGAACCCGAAGCGGTCTTTGGTCTGAAATCGTCCGTCTTGTTGGCGAGTTACGACCAAAATACGTCATCGTGGAGAACGTCTCAAACCTGCTTAGTGGCCCTTCTGAACAAAGAGGCGGATGGTTTGGCCGCGTTCTCGGAGACTTGGCCGAATGCGGGTATGATGCGGAATGGGAAAACATACCAGCGTCAGCCGTGGGCGCTCCCCATCGCAGACAGCGTGTCTGGATTGTTGCCTACCCCAACGACCAGCGATGCGAAGGGCGCATCGAAAAACAGGTTTTACAAGTCGCCAGCAAGTCACGGGAATTTGTGCGAGAGTTTGAGGGACAATTCAGACGACCCCATTTATCCCCATCCCGATTTTGTAACGCAAATGATGGGGTTCCCCGCCGGGTGGACCGATTGAAAGCCCTTGGCAATGCGGTCGTCCCGCAAATCCCGCAAATGATTGGCAACGCAATCCTAGCAGCCGAAAAGGAAACGCAATGACCAGTTGCCCGCACTGCGAACAAGAACTGATCCTTGCCCACGATTTCGCAAGGGACAATGTTCTGCGCTATGGTGGCCGCGCCACAACCGCAACGCTGTGTTGTGGCAACATGGTTGCGCATCACCGGACGCAATACACCTATATTCGCCCCGCGCCGATGCCGAAGGACCGCCATGACGACTGGGGTTTCAAGGCCGAAAAGCCAACAGAGGCCGTCAAATGAGCGCACCATACACGCCAGAAACGCTTGCAAACCGCTGGGGCGTCAGCGCACAAAAGGTCAGAAACATGTGCGCGGCGGGTGAAGTCGCGCACTTCCGGCTGGGCAAGCTGTACCGCATCCCCGCCGTTGCAGTGGAGGAATACGAAGAATGCCAGACATCAACATCGGGCGTCTCAGGGGCGGGTTCTGCGTCTACTGGTACGACGCAGCCGGAAAACGTCAGCGCCATCAGCTTAAGGCACTCACCCGAAAGGAAGCGGAGGCAGAAGGAATAGATGTTTTCAGGCGTCACAGTAAGCGCGATGCAGGCAGCGTCACGGTTGCTTACATCTGGGCAGAATACCGCAAAACGCTTGCGGGTCGCCCTACTCACAAAACGCTTGGCTATACTGGCAAGGCAGTATGCCGACACCTTGGAGAGTTTAAGCCAAGCCACATCGACCAGGACAGATGCAAGCTTTACGCTGCACAACGCGAAAGGGAAGGCGTCAGTATCGGGACAATACACACCGAACTGGGCCACCTCCGATCCGCTCTGCGATATGCCGCCAAAACTCGACTGATCGACTACGCGCCCCACATCTGGCGACCGTCAAAGCCCACGCCCAAAGAACGGTTCCTGACCCATGGCGAAATCACCCAACTCATTGACGCCACGGCTGCACCGCATGTCCGGCTTGCCATTATCCTCATGCTTGGCACTGCCGGGCGCGTTGGCGCTATCCTCGACCTCGAATGGGACCGCGTGGATTTTGAACGCGGGGTGATCAACCTGCGCCTGCCAGACAGCACCACCCGCAAGGGCCGGGCCGTTGTGCCGATGAACGGCATGACCCGTGCCGCGCTGGCATCTGCCAAGGAAGCGGCATTGACTGATTATGTGATCGAATATGGCGGGGGCCGCGTCAAGAATATCCGCAAGGGGTTCCACAACGCCTGCGCCCGCGCCGGGTTGGATGGCGTCACGATCCACACCCTGCGCCACTCGGCTGCGGTTCACATGGTCAGCGCTGGCGTGGCGATGGAAAAGGTCTCGCAATACCTGGGTCATAGCAATGTGCAGATCACCGCGCACGTCTATGCCCGGTATGCGCCAAGCCACATGCAAGACGCCGCCGATGTTTTGAACTTCACAAGCATCAAGTTTGCGGGGCGCTAGGTTCATTGAACCTGGGGTCACTTCTTATTTCGGCGCTAAGTCATTGAAATGTATTGCGGCCGTCATTGGTTTTGAACTTAGGCCGCATTCGATGTGAACGAAGCCACCCTAGGCCAACCTGCTGTTTTTCAGTTGAAAGCGCGCTTTGTAAAAGGCCGTTTGCCCAATGGGCGCTCTTTGTTTTGGTTCACGCAGGTTCAATGAACTTGGGAACGCTTCTTTTTTACGGCTCCTTTTGCTGGATGATGCGGAAGCTGTATTTCATACCAGCAGGCTCAGAAATCTCCCCATGACCGGATCGCGCCATGTGGAAGGCGTCAAAAGAGTCTTCGGCTTCCACTTCGATGTGGCGCTCACCGCTGTACTTCATCTTCACGGTAAATTTCGGCATCATTCCGGCTCCTCTTGTGCTACCACTGACAGGGCTTCCATCACCATGCGAGGCGTCAACTCGTGCCCTGGCGTAGGGCATCCTTCCCATCCCTCCCAGAAGCATTCATCAGCAAGCCCGGCCTTTATCCAGGCGTCACATATTTCTTCCACAGTCATACTTCGCCCTCCTTTTGTGCTTTAATTATGCGCCTCGCTTCCGCCTTGGCCTTGCCGCGCGTTTCGTGTCGGCCCCCGTGCGGCAACCGCTTTGGCCTGCCATACGCACAAGTGACGGCAGGGTAATACCAATACACGCCCTGCCCCTTGCTGGCAGTCGGCTTACCCGCAACCGTTGAGAATTTACCCATCATTCCGACTCCTTTTGTGCTTCTACTTTTGCCAGCGGCTTGTCGATCACGAAGCCGTCAAAGCCCCGGCGTTTCCAGTTGTAATATGACTGCACCGACTTGATGGGCGGGGCGTCAGGATCAGCCTTGCGCATTTCCTCGACCACCTGCGCACCTGTCAGCCCGCCATCGTGGATCAACGGCCACAACTCAACCCATCGTGCCAGCCGCAGCGGGTAATCCTTGACGAAGTGCATCTTGCCCATGCGCCCGCCCCGCGCTCTGTGCGCGGCAATCCCGGCCTTGGTGCGCTCTGAGATAAGATCACGCTCCATCTGCGCAAACGCTGCGCATATCGTCAGGAACATGCGCCCCATGGGTGTTTCGGTGTCAATGCTTTCGGTCAGGGAAACCAGCTTGATCCCGGCTTGCTCCATGCTCTGCACCGCGTCCAGAACGCCCATTGTAGAGCGGCCCAGCCTGTCGAGACGCCACACCACCAGCTTGTCGCCGGGGCGCATGACCTTAACCGCCCGCTTCAAGCCGGGGCGGTCCATCGTGGCCCCCGTCATTTTGTCGGAAAAGATGAAGTCAACAGGATAGCGTTTCAGCGCATCCTCTTGCAGGTTGAAGTCCTGATCGTCTGTTGAGACGCGCATATAGCCATATGTTTTCATGCTTTCCAACATAAGCGCGGCTGGCGTATGTGTAAAGATGTAAAATAATTCTGCTATGCGTGCTTTTTTGCTTGATCCCGCCCGTATATGCTATAATGTGTAATTAACGAAACGCAGAACAGGGAACGAAACAATGACCACATCAGCAAACGCCACCGAAGAACAAATCTTGGCCGCATTTGCAGCCGCAGGCCATGAATACTTAGATATTGATGACCTTGCGTTCACGCAAGAAACGCTGGGCGACTTCAAGGTTTCCGCGCAGACTTGGGCGGAATGCAAAGGCGTTGACGATGAAATTTATGAAGGTTTCGCAGCTGTCGAATTTGACGGCGTTCAAGTGAACCCCGGCCAGCAGCGCCACGCCCTGACCGTAATTGATTTTGGCGACATTCGCGCCAGCTACAAATAAGGACCAAGAACATGCTTGACTGGCATCCAAGAAAAGACCCTCCCGAACGCGTCGGCGTCGAAATCCTGCTGGCTTTTGAGTGCTTTGGCTCCGAAAATCACCCTACGCAACCAAAGCAATTTTTGCGTTGGGAATACGAAGTGATAGAAGTTGCGAATTTCGATTCCGCTCATGAACTGGAAGTCGGTTGGCCCGCCAACGAGGCGTCTTGCTGGGCATACATACCAAACCCCAAAACATAAGGACCGATGATATGGCACAAGAAATTTGGGTGATGAAGGCCACCTACGAAAAGAACGCAAACGACGGAATATCCTACCACACGTCCAAATCAGACTTGGCCGAAAGCGTCATGCAGGCCGAAGCTGTTGGCGGTCACGTTCAAGTCTACAAGTGCGTCCCCGTAAAGCATGAGGCGTTTATGGAGCGTGCAGGCATAGAAATTTCAGAAGCATAAAAGGACTACTTTCTGTCATGAAGCGCAGCATAAATGACTACGAAACGCTACCATGCCCGCGCTGCGGCATTCCGGTAAGGCCGTCAACATTACGATCAAATAACGCCGTCCGGTATTATCATAAATGCGTGGATGGAAACCACCATAGCTGGACCATCAACGAAGATGGCGACATTGCAAATGAACTGACTACATAAAAGGACACGAAACAGATGAGTGACCTGACGCAAAAGCCACATCCCATGAATGGCCCTCCGCTCCCTGTGCGTGAAGCGCAACTGGTGGAACGGGACGAGGATGAAAGTATTCAATCTTACAAAAGGCGATGCTGGCAGGCCGAGTTCTCCGCTGCCGTGCGCAAGATTGAAGACGTTCACGTTCGCAACGCATTAATCGCGCTACGACAGATCACATAAAAGGACCGCAGGTGATGGATAGACGGCACTGCGACGACATTGCAGACGACCTGACGCAACCCCAATGTTTGCGGGACTTCATCAACCACGCCCGCGCCCCCGCTCATGGGGCACTCCTTGACGCGCCCTGTCCCAATCTTTTCGCTGACTACCAAGGGAAGCGCGTGAAGGCTGTGATGGCGAGCCGACTTGGTGATTTGGGGGTGACGGAAAACCTGAACGCAGATCACGGGTATGACCATCGGGTCATGGTCGGTGAATTGACTAACTTTTCAGACACTCAGTAAAGGACCGAATGAAATGCCTGACGTAGACGACATGTGGGATGACGAAGAAGACCTTGCGCAATTCGCCGCTGCGCCTTCGCGCAAGCCGCGCTTGTGCCGGGACATTTACGAAAGCAACGTCAATGTTTTGCTTGGTGATCTGCGCCATAAGCTGAGCAAGGTGGAGTACGTTCGATCCACGGCAGAACCGGGCGGGGATTACGAACACACCGTAACAGCCTACGTGCGGACGCTACACGCCGCGCTTGATGCCGCCGAAAAACAGTTTCGGCTTGAACTTGAGCGCGACCAATAAAAGGACGCCAATCATGCCTGGCAAAAACGGACTAGACCGCCAAGACGACAACGGCACTTATCTTGAAGGCCCGCTGGAAGGTCAGACAAGCGTGCAAGTGTTGATTAGCGCGGATGCGACCCGATGGCTGCGACATGCGGTCAAGGAAGTCGGATACAGCTTTGAGGAACTGGTACGCATTTCCGCCGAAGAAGCAGCCCTTGGCCACGCCAAGTCGAACAAACTCATTTAAGGACCGCAGCCGATCAGATCAGCCCCGCATCATCTTAACCAATCATCACCCGCAAGGGCGTTTGAATATATGTGAAGGAACCCCCAGACAATCCGCCGCCGCGCCCGCGCCAAATGGGTAACGCGGCAAGCCAATCGCGGGGCTGTTCTGATCGGCTGAAACGACAAAAAACCCCGCGCCCAATCAAGGACGCGGGGTTTATCCGTCTCTGCCTTTTTCGCAGGACACGTTGATGAAAAGCACCTTTGCGCCCAGTTCCTCCGCAAGCGCCAAAATGGCGTCATGCTGGCCCTCAATGCGCGTTCGGCACTCCATGGGCGTCAGGTATGGACCTTGCGACCCACGGCGGCAATCTGCGCCTGTGGCGTCCAGTTGCAGGCATATGCTGATGACCATGAGCCACATCAGCCCAGAACCTCTGCAATCGCCTCAATCTTGCCGTTTGCGCAGGTCGCGCTGCGTAGGTGTTCGGTTGCCAGCGCGGCAAGTTCATTGACCGTCTGCACCTGGCGGGCGCTGATCGGGCATGGCGTCAGGGTCTCTGTAGGAATGTCCGGCTTGATGAACGTCGTTTCAGTCGCGCAAGCCGTTAAGAAGATCGGCAAGGTCAGGATCAAGAGCCGCATCGGGAATACCTCCTGTCAAAAGGGTTTCAATTTTAGCGGCCATGTCTGCGCTTTCCTGCGCAAACCGTGCCGCGCGCGCTTTCTCAACATCGCGCGCAAGGGCTGACTGTTCTGCCCGCGCCTGGTACGCCGCAACCGACCGCTCAAGGCTGGCGTTTTTGACTGTCAGGGACGCATTGGCCCGCATCAGCCACATTGACCACCCGCCAAGGGCAAGAGCCAATGACAGGGCCGCATAGAGGGCGCATCGGGCAATCATTGCTCTTGATCCACAAGGCGACCAAAGACGCCCGCAATCGCAATCACAACAGCCGCAACCGCTAGCCACTCAGCAGGCACCTGTCTGCGCATTTCATCCGGCACCGCAAGCCATGCCGCAGGCGCGGCCCCCGATAGGGTCAGGCACCAGACCGAAAACCAACGCCAGGCGTTCTGCCATCCTTCAACCAACTTCATTTCGTGACCTTTCCAAACAGGGCCAGCAATGCCATCCACCATGGCCTTTTTGCGGGCGTGGGGTTAATCTTTTCGTAATCAATGGCTGGGGGCTTTGGCGCATCGGCATCGGCCAACACCGCTTCGATCACGCCGCGAATATCGCGCCGGATTGCGCTGCTCCAAACGGGCGAACGTCTGGATGACATTTTGGTGTATTCGGTGATTTTGCCGTCACCCGCCCAAACGCCATCAAAAAACAGGTCGCGTTCTTCGCCGCGTCGGCGGATGATTTCTTTCGGCTTGTTGTAGAGCATGAACGCCGCCCGTGCGCCCGACACGTCACCCGCTTTGAACCGCTTGACCCAACTGGCCCGCTTGATCGCGCCCGTGTTCCAGTGGAAACTCAGCGCGGCGGTAAACTGCGCCTCCGACAGCAGATAGCCTTTGAACACCTCGCGCACATCGTCGGCGTAGCGTTCCAGCGCCCAAAGAAATATCTCCATGCAGTGCTGCATCGTTTGCGGGTTGTTGATGTAGCGGTCAACATTGTGCCCGGTGGCGCTGGTCAGGCCGACGCTCCACGTATTCACGCCCACGCTGTCCACATAGGTTGAGCGAATAACTGCTTCGTGGTGCGCCACTTCAAGCGCAATGCGGGGGGTGATTTTCATGGGGGTGTCCTTAGATTAACGGTTCAAGTCGATGGAAAACCTTGTCCACCTTCTTGTTATCGCAGAAGTGCTGCGTTCTGATTTCGACCCAATCGTAAACGTCAGGGGGTGCATCAAACGAAATGCGCAATGTCTGATGGCCTGCGGTTCGGTCCTCATTCAGCGGTGGCCCGTCCAGATCACGCCAGCGCAGAAAGCGGGTTTCCCCTATGACGCTGCCGACAACCTCAAGCCGCTTAAACTGGCAGTCGCCCTTGGTGAAATTCGCCACCACCTCGACCGTGTTGCCCTCGCGCTCCACGCGCAAAACGTCAACATCGCTGTATGCCGTCGGAGGCAGGTTGATCCAATAGGCGAAGGCCAGAACGCACAATGACGCAAAAAGCATGGCCCGGCTTTCGACCTTGCTTATTACAAGGCCAGCCATTGCCGCACCTTTTCCGCCACTTGCTCCCACGCCGTGATGGCCCCCGCGAACGCCGCCAAAAGAAAAATTGCCCACTTTGCGAACCGCCCGAAAAACTGAAAACCCTTGAAAGCCTCGACCATCGTGCGAAGCGCTTTTATATCCGCCGGGGAAAAGTCGGGGTCTTGTTCCGCTTTTTCGATCATCCGACGTAACGCCGATAACTCGGTTTCCGTCCATTTGTCCGTCATTCATTTTCCGCCTATGCCCGTGCGTTGGTCGTCGGCTTACTGCTTTCAGCCTGTTGAATGCGCTTATGCGCTTCTGGATATTTAGGAGTATTCATTTATGAAATGCCTTGCTTTCAAGGCATTTCATCAAACGATTTTTAGCGTTCCGCTGTCATTCCATACCGCGCCAGCAGGCAGCCCGACGGAACTCGTAGCCAAGCCCGTGAATATCAAATCGTCAGATGTATTTAACTCAATTGACCCATTGCTATCTAGTTCAATTTTTCCGGTTGTAATGTTCAAAAATCCAATCGTTGTGCCAGACCGAACTAGAGTTATAGCCGGGCCATTGTTCCCGGTTCTGTTTAGCGTTATCGGTGTGATTTGATGGCTTGCTATGGAGAGACCCGTTCCGGTGCTGTAAAACAAGCCAGAGTCTGCGCTGGTGTCGGAAGAGTTTCCCCCCAGTGTTGTGTCAAAACTTCCGGCGTGTATTTCCTTTAGAGGCTCCCCAAAGACAAGAAAAGAAGGCGTTGACGGGTCGGCGGCTGATCCAACAGAACTTGAAAAGAAGACCATGTTTGATCGATCAGGACTAGCATCTGCAAATTGCACTTGCTCCACATCGGCCCCGCCTCTTGAATAACCTGACAGCCTCAAGCCCTTAATACCCGTTGCCACGCTCACAGGATAAGCGCCCGCGACTGCGGAGTCCCATCGAACCTCAGCTTCAATGATTTGCGTATTTGAGCGCCGCACATCAAAGGCAATGCTGCCAATATTACCCGCGCGGCAGTGAACAAGCGCTGTATCTGTTCCGTCAATGTAAAAGCCTGTTGGCGGGTTGGAGCCGCCGAAAGTGCGAACATCCGTAAACTTGTTTCCGCCAGCTTCGATTTGCACACATGCTGTTGTCGCGTTTGATGCGTTAGTGCCGTAAAAGAAATTATCAACCGCACCCGCACGAAGGTGAAGCGAATACGCTGCCGCATTACCTGCGGTGAAGTTGCAGGCGCGGATGGTGTTGCTGTTGAATGTTTCACCCGAATTTGTCGCTGGTCCTGCAACAAAACAGGCAACATTTGGATTAATGCAATCCAATCCAGAAAATTCTCCGTATCCGTTTTCTTCAATTTCAATGCAATAATTTGCAAGGTTGTTTGCGTTAACTCTAATATCTCGGATGCAAACCCCGGTTGAATTTCCGGTTGTTTTGTAAAGAATGGCGTTAGAGACACCAGACAGCCCCTTGATTTCTGTGATCCTGCGCCCCGCGCCCTGAATTATTGTCTCCGCAGGGATAAGGAGGTCTTGCCCTGTTAGATAAATCCCTGCGGGTATGTGAAGCGAAGAACCCTCGGCGGCATTTATCGCAGCCTGCAAGGCAGGGCCATCGTCCGTTGAGTTGTCGCCCTTGGCCCCAAACGATTTTGCATTGTAGATGCCAACCGACGCGGGCTGGATGTAAAGTTTTGTGCCGTCCGATCTGGTGGCGTTATTATCAGTCGCCCCAGACGCCGCAATGGTGGCGGCAAACCGCTCTGTTTTTGTGTTGATCTCCTGCCCCTCTACATATGAAGTTGTATCGGAAAACAGTGCGTCAATATCCGACAAGAAAACCGGGTCATCCGGCCTGTCAGCCATGCGAACGCTGTCATTCTCATAAAGCGTGACGGCATCAGAACCCGAAACGCGGATTTTGTACGTTCCGGCAGCAAGGAATACTTGTTCAAACTCGCCCGCAGCATTGGCAACAAGGGGGTGCGCCTGCGCCGTTGTGAGGCTGCTGTCGCTGTACGTCGTGACGGGCGTGGTTGTGCCTGCCTCGAATACATAGAGCAACGCGCCAGATGCAGCATCGCCGTTGGCATCAAGGCCACGAATAAACGGATTAACTAGAGTGGCCATGTGGCCCCCTTTCTAAAAGTGTGAATGTTGATTTTTGGTGTTAGCCGCCGATTTGGAAGTGCGGCCCGTCGCGCATTTTCCAACCGCCGCCCCAGGTCACAGGAACGCCGCGCTGTTGCGCAATGCGCTGCACGATATTGTTAAATTGGCCGTATCGGTCAAAGTCCCAATTGGCCTTGCCGCCCTCGATCAAGGCGACGTCAATCGCATTGCCTTTGATGTGTTGGCTGTTGAGCGTGTTGGTCACGATGTTGCCTGGCGCTGTTCGGCCTTGCGCGTAAAGCGCCGCCTGCCGCTCTTGCGTCCTCATGCCCTCGGTGATCCGCCAGCCCTCGCCCGCCTCAACCATCGCCGCTTCGATGACCTCACGCAGTTGCGGGTTAACGCCGCCCAGATTAACACCGCCGTTGCCCGTGGGTGTCGCCCCGGCCTTCGCCGCTGCGTCCAAGGCATCGGCCCCCGCCAGCGCATTAGCTGCAGCGACCGTTGGCCCGCCATTGTCCCGCATTGCCGCGAACATGTTGCTAGGCTGCTGCGGGCGCTGCTGTTGCATCTGCGCAAGCGCATTGAACGGGCGCATATAGTTGCCCGCCGTGTCGATCTCTGTTTGACGCATGTTACCGTCCTTGTTGATTTATCGCGGCAAGTGGTTATTTATGAGATATGGAAACTCAAACCAGATTGTATCGCGTCACGCGCACCGCTTTCTTCGCGGCGTCGATCATTGCGATACCCGTTTTCCTGTTTTCATATCTGCACATGCTGCGGCTTCTTTTCGACAGCCAGCCCGCTTGGGTGTTTGTCTTGGTCGGCCTGAGCCACTTCGTTACCTGGATAGCGTTTGCGTTGCTGCATGACTTCCGGCGAGAAAGGCAGAACCTGCCACCGTATTACCAACAAACGCCGCCTGCTGATCCGTCAACCGCTGACCGTTCATAGCCTTTTCAACCATTTTCAGAGCAGACCGCGCTTTCCGGCCCCGCGTCTGAGCAAGGGCCGTTGCGATTTCTTCAAAGATACCAGACTCGCGCAACGCCTGCGCCTCTTGGGTCGATCCTGTGAAAATCTGAACAAAGCGCTTTGAAGCGTTCAACGGCTCACCGCTCCCCAGAACCTCAAGCATTCCCGGCGCGGATTGCTCCCTAACGCCGCCTTGGATGCTTTGCCTGATGGCTGTCTTTGAGTTTGCAGACAGAGCGGCCCGCAGTTCAAAGGCAACGATGGTGGGGTCAAGACGGTCAAAGAACTCTTCTGACTTCTTTTTCCCAAGCGCCATTGTTAGTTTTTGGCGACTTGCTCGGCTGGAAACCTCTCGCAGCAACTTCATGGCCTCGCGGGCGTCGGTGTTCGGGTCTGAAATGGTCGCGGATACATTGGCCAAAGTGTCGTCAAGATATGTTCTCACGCCCTGCAGTGTCGCCCTGCGCTCTGCCTTTGTGGCGTTAGCCAGCGCTGCCGCCACGTCCTCGCGCTTCGTGCCGCTGCGCAGAAGTGCGTAGCCTGCGTCGCCCGCCTTGACGCGACTGATGGCGTCTGCCGCCACGTTTAGCGCCTCCTCGTACTCAGGCACGGCACCCTTCAAGGCGTTGCGGATGTTGGTTGCAAGCGCATTGTAGCCAGCCCCAAGGGGGGTCTGTCCGCCAAGCTTGCCCTGGCCGTCTGCCTTGTCGGCCACGCCCTTCAAGGCCCGCGTGATGTAGTCGATCTGGCGCACGTCCGGCAGGGTGTCAAAAGTGACCTTTCCGTCATCCCCAACGCGGGCGATGATCTGCGCACTTTCCTCGCCGTTAATCCGCATCAACTCATTGGCATCTTTGATCGCGCTCTTGGGAACACGTTTCAAAAGACCCTCGATCATTCGGCCACGCCCTTGCGAGTAATCAATTGGCTGCGCATAGGCGTTGTCGTAAAAGCTGCTCCGTTCACCAGACGTTTCCTTGCGCACGTCTGCCGCCATTTTCTTGATGCCGGACGGCTTGCCGAATGTCGCGTCAAGCGTCTTCGTCAAGTCCCTCGACACGGCAGCTACGCGCCCGTCAACAGCGTCACGCGCAATCTTGCCCGCCGCCCCGCCAGTGTTCGCCGCAGCGTCCAGCAACTCAGCCGCAGGCTGTCCCGCGTCCGCAAGCATTGCGTCCGGCCCGGCGCGTCTTAGCGCCTCTGCCGCTTGATCCATATCACCCGCATCAAGGGCGTTTTTCACAACCCTTGCCGCTGGTGCGGATATGCTCAACTGCTTTGCAATCACTGAAACGTCAGACCCTTTGAGATAAGTCAAAGCCCGCTTGATGCCTTCGCCCGCAAAAGGTGCAGCCGTTCCAAGAACGCCGCCCGCAATGCCGCCAAAGATGCCGCCTTGCTGCGCATTTCCTAGCCTGTCGCCTTCCTTGCCTGCCCCGTAGAAAGCGCCTTCCAACGCCCCGACGACAGCCCCGCCAAGGCCCGACTGAATTGCCCTTGTGCCTAGCGTCTTGCCCGCCTGTGCAATCAGCGATGGCCCTGCAGCAACAGCAAGAGGCACCGCGCCCGCGACTGTCCCGCCAAGCCCAAGGGCCGCGCTTTCAATCGGGTTTTCCCGGTCCATTGCACCAGATGCCGCCCGCACACCTTGCCGGGCATCCTCGCCAAACATAGCGCCTGCAGCTTCATCAACATACGACCCGACAAAAGGAACGCCCTCGGCAGCTTTGATTGCCCTCGACGCAATCGGTGCCTGATCAATCGTCTGCTGATCAAACCCGCTTCTCGAAACATCTGCAGGCGTTGCCCCTTGCATGATTTTCTCAATCTGCGCGGGGTCCGTTGTGGCATATGCCGGGCTGGTAAAGCCTAGATTGCCGTCCTGCCCCCGGTAAATAATACCGCCGTCGTCCGTCGTCGCAACAACATCGCGCGGGGGCGCTGCTGCCGCCCCCACGATGGGTGCATCCTGCCAAGACGGTTTTGCCTGCTGCCCGACGATGGGCGCATCCTGCCAGCCTGCCATTATGGTTTCCTCCGTTGCGTGCCATCGGGGGCAATAAACACCGAACCTGACGGCAGCGCATCATATCCAGATTGGTCTGATATTGACGGCATCTCAGGCGGGGTTGCGCTTTGCTGCTCTGCCCAGCCAACCGGGCGCTGTGCCGCAACCGAAAGAATATCTTTCAACTCAACCAGCGCCTGGCGGTAATCTTGTGGCGACTGCGCACTATCCAAGCGGCCAATGGCATCCGTTGCCTTCTCGCCTTCTATCTCGGTGATTTGCCCCGCGCCCTTTAGGCTTTCAAAGGCTTGCAGGAACGCCTGCCCGTTGAGTTGCTTGACCCTTGTGCCGAAACGGCGCTGGTCTGTGCCGGGTATGTTCTGCGTCCAGGCAAGCATTCCCGTTGCCGTGTCCAATGCTGGGTCATTCAGAATGCCTTCAATCGTGCCAAGCATCGCTGCAGGGCTGGACGGGTTAGAGGCATCTGTAGGGTCGCTGTTGCCGCCGCCAATGGACACAAGGGGCTTGCCCGTCGTTGGGTCGTAAACGATTGTTCCTTTGCCTTTTTTGGCCTGCTCATAGTCAAGGCGCGACAACGGCTGACGGCCTGCCGCTTGTTCCTCTGATAAATATCTGCCGTATTCATCCGCAGGCTTTGGTGCCGCGTTGAACTCGCGCACATCCGCAAGTGCATCAAAAACTGTCTTATACTTGCGCAAGATTGCAGGTGCTTGATCCAAGGACGCAATCGGTTGTTCTCCCGCCGCCTGCAAGACGCTGTTAAACCCTGCAAGGTCGCCACTTTCAAAAAACGGAATTGCCTGCATCAGACCCGCCTCAACCTGCGCTGCCGCCTGTTGCCGCTCAACCTCACTCATGGCCGCTGTGCTTTCTTTCAGACGTAGCCGGAGCGCCTGCTCTGCACGGCTGTCAGATGCCGCATTGCGCCCGCGCTGATACGTCCGGTCCTCGCGCTGCGCAGCCCGGTCCTGCAATTGCATTCCCGTTTGCGGATCAAGGCCCATGATTTGTTGCTGGACCGCAGGGTCATTGATGTCTTGCGTGGCAAAGATGTTGCGCAGCTTGAATTGATCATTCGCCTGCCGCATTTGCAGACCAGCCTGCACACCGCCCGTCATGCCCGCGAAGAAGTTCTGGCCTACTTTGATTGGCGTCTGTTCCATTACGATGCCCCCCCGAATGGGTTAAATGCGGGCTTGATGCCAAGGCCGGGGTTTTTCCCAAGGTAGCCGCTGTTTGCCATGCCGTAGATGTTCGACATGTTGTTGATGCCGCCTGCAAAGGCATTGCCCACGCCGATTGCGCCCTGCGCCTGCGCATTCCCGCGATTAAATGCGTTTGCGCTCACGCCGCTGGCATAGTTGTTGCCCGCGCTGATTTGCGCCTGCGTGGCGTTCTGGCCCGTTCCAGCAAGGCCGCGCATTGCGTTCATTTGGTCCTGATATACGCCATAAGAGCGGTTAAATTGGTCTGTCTCGCGGCCCACAAAATTGCCGTATTCCTGCGACCCGATGCCCTGCCCAAACCGCATGGCGTCCTTGGCTGCAGCGCCTGAGAAACGCATACCCCGCGCCGATGCCATCCGCTCCATGGCCTTGTTACCTTCGTCCAGGCGGAACTGATAGCCGGGCGATGCCTCAAAAGCCTGCTGGGAAAAGTCAAGGTTCGCGTCGGGCTTGTTCAGCGGCGTATAGTCGAAAGCGTTCTGCGGCTGGCTGTCGATATAGCCCTGCGCGTCCGCGCGCGTGTCAAACGACTGCCCGTTGACCGAAAATTGCATAGGGCTTTCGTTCGCAACCTGGCGCGTACCTGTCTGCTCACCCTCACCGCGTCCGCCCTGCGCATAGATCGCTTCTGTGCTGTAGGTCGGCCCGCTGCCCGTCTGTGTGATCTGCATCGGCCCGTTGCCGCCCGTGCTGGGGCGTGGCCCTAGACCGCTCTCGAACGCCAAGGCCGCAAGGGCGTTGTTGCCGATGTTGCGTTGCGGTTCTGTCAGCGCGACTTGCTGGTCAAAAATATAGCGCTGCGTTTCGTCGGCTTTATCCGCCGCCGCCGCTTGTGACTTTGCAGCCTTGCTTGCGGAAACGCCCTGAATAACGGAGCCGCCAAGTGATGCGCCTGCCAGCCCTAGCATTGGATTAGGCATTATTGAACTCCTGCCAAATTTCGCTAGGGCTTTCGCCGTAGCTTCTATAGATTTCTGGGCCGACCTTAACCGCCCACTCATCGCCGCCGCATATCCACGCGATGACATGCAAAACGTCATAGTAACCCGCCCGCAACATGTAGCTTTTGCACACGTCTGAGGCTGTCCCACGGTCAAGCACGTTGGAGGCTGACCACTTGAGATAAAGGCCCAGCAGCGCTGGCCTTAAAATGTGCGCATTTTGCGCGAAAAAGGGCTGATATTCCTTGCCAAAGGCCAGCCAAGACAACAGAGCGTTGTGGTTTTCACACTTGCCACTGTCCTCCAGGTCGTCCCATTCCTGAATTGCAGTCCATAACTGCGCTGCGAACGTGCAGGCGTCAGCGTTGCCATTGAACCAAACTGCAAAATGATCGTTCATGGTTGCTGCGGTCACGCCGTTTTATACCCGTCAATCTTGACGTTGATCGTTGCCGCCGTTGATGCCGTTGCATCAAGCGTATCTGCCGCGTCCAGGACCGTGCCCAGATAGGCGTGAAGCGTCACCGTTTCATGCGGCCCCAAGGTCACGCCCTTGGCGATTTGTGTGCTGCCGAAAAACAGGTCAAGCGTTTCGACCGTCGCCGCTGTATTGTACGCCTCTGCATAGGTGATTGTCGTCACCGTGGCGGCGGGGCTTGTGACCAGCGTCGTGGACGTGGCCCCCGGCTGTCCGGTGTAAAGATTGCTCTGCGTGCCCATTATGTTTTCACCATCCAGTTAACGCCAAAAACAGGCGGAATAATGCTAAACGGCTGCTGATCGCCGTTGTCTTGCGTTGATATGTTTGATCGCGCCCGCTCGACCTTGATTTCAGCCCGGCCCTTCATGACGTCGCCGCTGACTTCTGCGGGGTCAATCTCAAGGTCTGTTGTCGCGGAATTGACAGAAATGCCCGTCGTCGCGGAATTGGTTGCGCCAGACGCAGGCGTGTTATGATCGCCGCCATCGGCTGATTGATTTACCGCTGTTGATTTTGCTATGCCTGCGTGGGTGTGGCCTGGGTCGTTGATTGTGTGCGTGTGGGCGCTCTCAGTTACTTCGTGCGTGTGGCTCTGCGCCTGGAAGCCGTGGCCATGGCCCTTATCCGTCGCGCCGTGCGTGTGGCCCTTATCTGCAACGGCATGGTTGTGCGTGGGCAGTTCCGTTGTGGTCAGCGTGACCGTTGCCGCGCCCGCCGTGCCGTTAAGCGAAACCAAAGCCCCCGCGCCCATAGCGATGCGGTCGGAATAATCCGGCAGGGTGATGTATCCACCCGTCGCGCCGAATATCTCGGCCAAGTCGGGATAAAGTCGTTCCTCGACAAGCTGCCCGTTTAGAAACAGCCACCCGTCAGGCTCGACTGATGCCGCTGTCATGCGGATTGTTCCGGCCCCGTCGCGCATGTCCTGCACTCTGATGCGGAAACTGTCTAACCAGCGCAGAAATTCGCGGGTGATAAAGACCTTGCCGCCCTTAACGTCCCCAATGTGCGTGTCCCCACGCGGGGCAACGCTGGGAATGTTACGACTAAGCCAGGTCATACTGCACCCCGTGCAAGTCGCTACCCACCGCGTCGGTGATGCTTACCCGCACCTGAAACCGCTGGAACGCGCCAAGGCCGTGCCACTCTGCAGGCTTGCTGTAATCACCCAAGGCACCAAAGCTGCGCCACATTTCAGGCGACCATGTGCGCCCGTCTCTGGATGTTTCAAGCATTACCTGCGGGTCCGTATCGCCCGCCGTGCCGCCGCTGATTTGCATGTGAATGCGCTTCACCCGGACGTGTTCGGCATTATATGCCGGAACGGATACCGCCCTGCGCAATATTGTTTCGCCGTCGTCGGTGTATGTGTTTTCGTCCAGCGTGACGATCTTGCCCGTATCGGTGCCGTAGTATTGCTGAGACCCAACACGGCACCCGCACACAACATACCAAGGCTGACCTTCAACGCCCGTGGTGCGCTCATGCCAAAGGCCCGTTGTCATGTCGTAGCAGAGCGTATTTCCGCTGGTCATGCGGATGGCGTAAAACTTATGTCCGCGTTCCTCGAAGGCAATCGCGCTGTGGATTTCACCCGCCCGCAAGTCTTCCTCAACATCGCGGGTGCTGATGACCTGGGGCGCAACGCCTGTGGCGCGATATGCCACCAGATCGTCGCCGACAAAGAAGACCGCGTTGTCCTCTTTGGCGATGGTTGTCGCCTTGTGCAGACCTCGCTCAATCTTTGCCCCGCTGTTGCGGGCGAATGGAAAATCTGCATCGCCGCTGTTGTACCAGACTTCTAGGCTCTTGCTGCCAAACATCCAGACTTCACCGTGGTCTGAAATGGTGGCAAGCAGCCCGTCCGCATCGCTTTCAGCGGCAGCAAAGTCCAACCCCGCGAATGTCGTCGCGTCGTCCAGGCCCGAAACCGTGATTAAGTCCTTTCGGCCCTGGCCCTCGCCCACGACAACAATATACCCGTCCAATGCCGTCAGCCAAACGGGTGCTGTTACCGCGCCTGTTGCGTGGCTTGTGAGCGTTGCGCCATCGCTGACATAGTAGGTATTCCCGACGATCAGCGCAATTTGCGTGGCGTTCTGCGCAACGGATACATGCTCACTTTTGCCGACTGCGCCGATCACCGCGACCGTTGATCCGACCACTTTGACCAGATTGCCGTTTGCAACCGCGTAAAGGACGCCGCCAAAGCCGAAAACAGCCCGCACAGAGCCGATTACATCAGCCTGGGCCACTGTGCCCCCCCGCGCCATAAGAGACGCAGCAGAAACGCCCTCCGTGGCTCTGGCAAACCAGTTTATGCAGCGCTCTCCGCTGTATCCACGGTTTGACGCTGTTTTGGTGGCAAATGGAATTAGGGGCATCAGTAGAACGCCGCCCGCTGGCCCGCTTCGGCCTCGGCAGTCGTGACCGTGCCGTCGCTGTCGGTATCGCGGCGGTCTGTCCGGTCGTCCGGCAACAGCGCGGCCCTGATCCGCGTCAATGCCCGTGAACGCGATGGCGCGGGAAACCCATAGGTAGACGCAATCTCAGACGCCACCATATCCGCAAACGCCAGAAAGATGTCATCCGGCACCGTCTCAATGGTCCAAGCGATTGTTAGCCCGTGCTGGTCTGACAGTTCGTCAAGGACGCCCTGCATCGCTGTCACTGCATACGCCTTGTCCTCGGCGGTCGGGTCGTCCGACAAGGAACAGACGCCGATCACGCGCAAGGCTCTGGTTGAAACGTCCAGGCTGGTTTTAGTCACTGGCTTTGACCTTCTTCGGGCCGCGCTTCACTTGCTCAAAGTAATCAAGCGCAGCAATCTTTTCCGCCAATGGTTCATTGTCCGAAAGGTCCACCGCCTTGCCCTTTTCAAAGCAAACGCCGCGCAGCGTGATTTCGTACAGATCGCCCGTGTATTTGAATTTCATCTTAGTGCCTCCTAAGCATAGGAAAGGGGCCAGTTTCCCGGCCCCTCAAGATATTTAGGAGTCTGCGACGGATGCAAAGAAACCCGTAACGACGCCATGGTCTTTCAGGTCTGCGGTGTCGGTCGTACCGGAGCCGAACACCATCTTTTCAATGCCGCCCATTTCCATAATCGCGCAGCCCTTCTTGCGGCCATAGTCAAACGTCTCCTCGGCTGACTTCCAGCGCGATGCCACGCCATAGCCAAGCGCCTGGGCACCACAGAAGTAAACCGGGGCCACGTCAATGGCCGCAGCGCCAACGCCGGAGATTACCGCAATGTCATGGATTTCCTTGAAAATCATGCCATCCCATTCGATGTCGCCGCCCTTGAACAGCTTCTCGTTCTGCATACGCAGCGAAACGTCACGCTGGGCCGCAGTAATGGTTGTGTCTGCCTTCAGATCGCGGAACACCAGTGACGGCACGTATACCGTGAAATACTCACGGCCAGACGTTGCCGACATGACGGGCCGGATTTTCGGGCTTGCAGACTGTGCAATGCGCTTCATCAGGCTGGCCGCAGATGCGGTCAACTTGTCGTTGGTGCCGTCGATATTCAGCAGGGAAGCTGAATGATCGTTTGAGGCGTTGTTTGACTTCGCCGCGCCAAACAGTACCCGATCGGCGTTATCAACCAGCCAAGCGTCCTTTTGCGCCTCAGACGCGGTGCCGTAGGCGATGCCGTTGATGTCGCCAAGCGCTGCAATCACGCGGTCACGGGTGTTTTCCATCGCCCATGTCTTGAGCGACATTTTCGCGGCTTTCCGCAAATCAATGGAACTGATTTGGTTTTCCCACGATGTTGAACGCACACCGTGCGCCCGCTCGTTCACGGTCAGCTTGAAAGAACGGCTGTCGAGGTCTTCCTCGTTGCCTTCCAGGGTGCCGCCGTCTGTCTGGCCTGCGCCCGTCAGGCGGTTAACCAGTGCGAAGGTCAGGCTGTCGCCCTTCTTCTTTTTCAGGTCTTCTTTAACCTGAATAATGGAGTTTTCACTTGTCCCCATTTCGCCCGCAAAGCGGTTCTGCTGTACGTGCTCGACAAAAAACTTGTCGTCCCACTGCTGGACCGTTAGGCCCGTCGCTGCTGTTGTCTCGGTCATTTTATGACGCCTCTATGATAAAGGGCGGCTATTCCCCAAGAATGCTTGTTAGGTCCGTTGGGCCTGTAAAGCTGGTTCTGGGTCCGCCGCCTGTTCCGGTTACGTTTGCCATCGACGGCGCGAATTTGCCCGCCGTGTCTCTGGCTTGTTTCGCCACCATTTCCGCCTCAACCTTGGCGCGGATTTCCGCTTCCAGTTTTTGCTTATACGCCGCCGGGTCGCTGCCGATCTCCGTCGCAACGCGCTGCTGATTAAAGAAGTCCATGCCCGCATGAAACGGGCTTGGAGCGCTTAAAAACTGCTGCGATTGCTCGGGGTGTTCGTTGAAGTATTCAAACATGGCATCAACCTGATCTTTGCCGTACTCGCGTTCCGCCATAAACCGGGACATTTCCAGCTTTTGATTGACGGACGCCTGCTCAACAACGCCGCGCATGTGCTTCTGATAACCCTCAGGGTCTTCGAATACGTCTGGCGCGGGTGTTGGTGCGACCTTTGGCGTCGCAAGGCTTTTGAGCGCCTGCAATTCCTGTCGCACTTCCAGCAATGCCGCCAGCGGGACTGTCTGTTCCGGCTTTGGCTCTGGCTTGACTTCGGCTTCTTCTGGTTGCGGTGTTTCTGGCTCTGCGTCCTGCTCTGGTTCCGGTGCCTCTACGGCGTCCGGTGTTTCCTGCTCAGGCTCAACGCCATCGACGATCTGCTCAAGGTCAGACATGGTAGTTTTCTCCAATATCGTTTGGGATTTACGAAACGCCCGTAACGTCGGCGGCACGGTTTCGCCCTTTGCAGTCGGCGGCACTGATACGCCCGTTAAGCCCGGCGGCGGCTAAATTAGGCTAGGCCCGCAAGCGGATAAACGCTCTGGGCCTCGGCCTGCAATTTCTGGGTTTTGGCCTGCGTCTCCATGACGCCCGCCTCTTTGGCGGCAAGATCAAGCTGCTGCTCTGGCGATGGTGCGGGCGGTGCCGCCATCAACTCCAACAACTTTTCCTTCTTCTTGCTTGGCAATGTGGGGTCTGCTTCGATCAGCACCGCAGCGGGGATTGTCGGGCCGTATTTCAACAGCGCCTCGAATACCTCGCCCTGCAGTGTCACCTGGTCCGGCACTTCCTCAAGGATGACATCAACGTCAAGCTGCTGCACGTTGTTGCGCACCTCGACAACCTGGCTCAAACGCGGGTCGCCCGGCTGCAGCATCATCTGCTGCGCAATCATGGCAACTTGCTGTTCGCCGCCTTCCTCTTGCGCCATTTCCTGCAGCTTCTGGCCCAGCGTGATTTGCTGATTGATGCCAACAAAGCGGGCGTTGCTCTCGTCGTCTGTGACGCGCACCCAACGCTCTTCAGTCCAGAACTGCTTGATGCGGTGCCAGATGTGACGATACACCGTGCGCGTGAAGCGGTGCAGGCGGTCGTTCAGGCTGGCAATCTCAATCATGCCGCCCTGTTGCCGCGCCAAGACCGCCCTGCCGCTGGTGCTTTCGCCCGTCTCGCCTGACAGCGCTGCGTTTGCGCCCAACATGTCAATCTCGTTCTTTGCTTCCTGCAGCAATGAAAACTGCGCCGAAAGCTGATCGCCTTGGGGCAGAATATCAAACGGCTTCATGCCGACGCGGGCGGCGTCTTCAAACGCCTCGATGTTCATTTCAATGTGACCATCCGGCAGCGACAACTGCCGTTTCATGTCTGTTACGCTGTCAACAGCGCCCTTGATGCCGTAGGTCTGGCGGCTGGTGCTGGTGTGCAGCGCCTTTGATCTGCGCTTGTTGATTTCGTCTTGAGGGTCGAACATATCGCGCACAATGCCGTAGCGGCTGTTGTCCCTGCCGACATATGCCGATTGCATGATCAACGGGCAAACGCTGTCGCCGTCATCGTCCACATACGGGCTTTCGCCGCTGTCGATCTCTGCGCCCCGGATGAACTTCACCCAATGCCAAACGCCGTCCTTGCGGTGCCACATCAGCACCACGCGCAGGCGGTCGCGCTTGCCGTCGTACCACTTGTTGTTGGGGCGGTCGTCATAGGTGTCTGACGCAAAGTCCGTTGCCATTGCTGACACCAGGTCGGCATGGTCGGGATAGTCGCGCCGAAAGTCTGCGCCATCCATCCAGATCACAACGCCCTTGAAACGGGCATCGCTGAAGTCGTCCTTGCGGCTGAACGGGTCATAAAACAGACGGTCCCACGGGTATTGATTGATCACCACTTCGATTTCGCCCTTGCGGGTCTGTTGGTGGATCACCTCAACGCCGCCGAACCCTTCAACAAGAAAATCGTCATACACGTCTGACCGGATGCCGTCCCAGTCCTGATTGTCACAGACAAATCGGATCGCGTCTGTCACGCTCTCTGCGTCGTCCTGGTGTTCGGGTGTGCGCGGAAATGCCTTGGGGTCTGTGCGTTGCTTGACTTCCAAGCCTTTCAGCCATTCGATCTTGCGCCGAATACGGTTGATGACAACGGGCGGTTGCCCCCGGCTTTTCAACTCGGACACTTCCTCGGCTGTCAATTGGATGCCGTCAACGTAATCGCGGGCGCGTTCACTCTCGGCGCGGGCGTCAATTGTGGCGTCCTCTGCATCGGAGAACCACGTCTCAAACTGGTTGCTGTCGGTTGCGTCTTTTTTCAATTTGTCCACCGTTCTTTACCCGACAATCGCCGCAAGAAAGCCTTCGGCTTCTGCGAACACCTCGGCGCTGTTGGCGTCACATTTGGCGACAATCCGCCAATCATGGTTTTTCGGAACAACCAGAAGCGGGGTATATCTGTTCGGGGGTGTTGTGACGCCGGGGATCAACACAAGATCGCCGCCCATGGGACGCCAGACGCCGCCATTTACAATATCGCGCTTTTCCATTCTGACCGTGACATAGCCAGCCGCGCCGCCCGCGTTGCCGATGCCCGCAATCAAAGATGCGATGAGCCAATAATCTGATGCTGAAATGGTTGTTGCGGCCTTGTCTGACTGCGTGTCGCCCGCGCTGATGGTCAACTTTGTTGCGGCTGCGGTATTTGGCACGCCCGATGTGATGCCTGCCGTGTTGTCGTATACGCTAATCGTGCCGACCAGGGCCGCATAAGGGGCGTTGAACGTCCCGCTGTTTTTGACATAGATGCGGTTGGCCCGTGCAAGCGGCGTTGCCAGCGCCACTTCGGTCTGTCCGTTTAGAACCACGTCCTGCGCCACAAAAGACATGTTGCCGGATGCGTCGATTGTGTGGCCCTCGACAGAAAGCGTCTGCGTCGTGTCAGAGGCGCTGCTGGATGCAACAGCGTCAATGATGTTTGTAGACACAAAGGTTTCGTTGCCCGTTGTGCCTTGGAACTCCGCGACAGTTTCAAATGTCGTGCCGACCGCGATATTCCGCCCGAATTTGTTGAGCGATTTCTTTTTATGCGCGACTGACACAACGTCGCCGTAGTCGTTCAAAATTGTATCTGCGGCCTGATCAATCGCCGGGTTGCCGTAATTCAGTTCTACCATTACGCAACTTTCCAATTGGTGCCCGTGTCGGTGCCGAAATATCTTCGGCCCTTGGGCTGCTCTGTCTGATTTTCTCTGATTGCGATTGGCTTGCGCACTGGCATTTCCTTTGCCACCACGTAGCCTAGGGCGTCGTTCGGGTGGTCAAACCCGCTGCTTTTGTCTGGTTCGCCGTTGGGCGCATATGCCTGCTGTTCAAGTGCCCGCGTTAGTATCGGGCACTTGGCCGTGTTGACGTAGAGCCTGCCGCCTGAAAAGCCGTGGTTAACCGCCACAATGCGGTCGCGCACCGCCGGGTTGCGGTGGTCCACAATGACGCGAAAGCCCGCCGCGCGTAGCAGTGTCAGGTCTGACTTACTGGCGTCCACTGTTTTGCGGCTCTTGCCGCTGGCGTCTGGATAGATGCTGATGCCGTGGCCCGCGTATTTCTCCTGCAGTGTGTCGATCAGCCAAGGCGTATCAAGACCGCCCGCGATTTCATCGACCGCGTGGAGATTGTCGCCGCGCCTGACAAGCACAGTTGATGACATTTCACCCACGTTGAAGTCCTGCCCGATCAGCAGGCGTTCACGGGGCTGGACGGTTTCCGTTGTTGCGCAGGCTGTGCGCTCAAAACTGCTGTAGATTGTGCCGCTGGTCAGGTTGACAAAGCGGCCCTCGATGTAGGCGTCGATCAGCGACCCAGGATAGCTATCCCGCAAGCCCTGCACGTAATCCTTTGGCAAAAACGGGTTGCTGTACGTTGGGGCGCGGAAAACCTCGTATCCGTTGCCGCCGTTGACGACCCAACGGTCATGTGTGAAGCGAAAACCTTCCGGCGTGGTGTAAGCGCAGGCTTGGTTGTGTGCGCCCGATGGTATCTTTTGCCTGTTCCGCGCAATGACCTGGTTCCACGCTGCGCGGGCGTGTGCGGTCTTGAGCGTGTCGATTTCGTCAACGTGCGCCCTGAATGTCTCATAGCCGACAATTCGGCTTGGATCGTCCAAGGTGCGGAATATAAAATCGCCCATGCCGGGGTGGCTGGTGTAAATCGCCTTGTCCTGCGCGTGCGTTTTGTGCCGGATGCCGTTTTCATGCAGCAGCAATTCAATGCGGCCCATGTTGACCAGCTTGAGCAGGTCATAGGTTGGCGCGTAAATCCCGATCAGCGCCGATGCGCCATGGGCCGCGTCTGCAATGGCCCGCCAGCCTAGCGTTTGTGTTTTGCCTGATCCAAAGCCACCGACGAAAGCGGGATATTTTGCTTGGCTCTGGAAAAACTCAGCTTGCGGGCGTGTCAGCGTCACTTGGAGGCGCATCAACAATCCTCACGTCTAGCCCTGTCACAGGCGTGATTGGCTGCCCGTCCGTGGTGTGATCAACTGACTGCTTGGGCGTTCCGTGCGCCCGATCTTCGCTGTCTTTGAACAGCTTGAGGGCGTTTGCGTCGATCATTTCCAGCAGATCAGCACCCGCGTCTACTTTTTCCTGCATAAGGGAAAGTGCCTGTGCGCGGAGTGATGCGGATATTTCCGCCGCTTTATACTCGTTTTCGCGCTGTGCGCTTGTCTTGCCTGCGAGGTTTATCGGGTTGCCGTTTTCTGCCCCGAAGCGGGTTTCCGGTGACGGGTTTGGATTGCCCTTGGGCATTGTGTCACCTCGTTTAATGTCCTGAAACGCAAAATGCGCCCTGCATTTCTGCTAGGCGCACTTATTCGCGAACAGAAATACACGATTTGCGGCCCCGCGTCAATACCCTCCCATGACATCAAGCGCCCTGCGCAGCGCAATCAGATCGTTGGGCTTTGCGCCTGCCAGTTTTGCGCACTCGATTTCAAGAATGGCGGTTTTGACCATGCCGATCCGCCTTTCAATCGCCTGATATGCTGCCTTGGCTTCTGGATTGCCGTCACCTCCATCAAAGCCCCCCACGCCGCCCGCCAGACAGGATTTAAACCCCGCAAGGTCCAGTTCGGCCACCCATGCCGCCCGCACCTCTTGGAAAGTCCTGGCGGCTTGCTCCTGCGCTGTTGTGATCTGCCTGCCCTGGTACAGTTCCCCAATCATGTCGCTTGCTAGGTCAACAATCGGCTGCATGTCCTTGCCCATGCCGCTTGGCTCTGCCCAGCAGCCGTGACGCAAGCGCTCCCATGTCGGGCGCGTTGTGGGGGCTGTGCGTAGCGTCACTGCCTCCTTGGGCTGGACGTCCTTCGGCATACGGAATTTGCGCTTGTTGCGCTTGCGGGCTGCTTTGCTGCTCATTTGAAGTGCCTCTCTGCTTGGGCCTCTGGTGTTTGTTCCGCCTCTCTGGCGTCCTTCCATGCCTGTAGGAAGTCCACGCGGGCCTGTAGGGCGGTGTTGCGCCTGTCCTGCGCTGTCATGCGGACCCAATCGCGTTGTGCGATTTCGGCCTGCGTCATGCGGCATTTTTTCAGGTGGCGGTTTTCCTCGCGCAACTCGCTGATCAAGTCGGCCAACTGTGCGATTTTATCGGCATCGGTCATAAATCCATCGCCCCTTGCTCTGCCTTTTTTGGCGGTTCTACAAAAAGGTCTGGCTGGTCATATGCTTTCTGGACGCGCTCACATGCGATTTGGAAATATTCGGGGTCCAGTTCTATGCCGATGCCCTTGCGGCCCAGCTTGGCGCAGGCAACCAGCGTTGTGCCGCTGCCCATGAACGGGTCTAGGATGGTTTCGGCGTCTCTGACGTGTTTGACGCTGCGAACCATGACGGCGATGGGTTTTTGCGTGGGGTGCTGCGCGCCCTCAATCATCAGGGCAACGCGGTTCTGTTCAATAATCCTAATCGCGCCGCCTTGGTTGGAATAGGCCAGTTCGCCGTCTGATTGACTGATCCGCTGGCCTTTGTCCCACACAAGCCAGCCTGCGGCGGGGGGCAACATTTCAGCAAAATAATTTCCGCCCCAGATTACTTGCCTCTTGCTCATTTCTAGCATCATATCAAAGATTGCTTGGGTGGGCCGCGTTACATCCCAGCCCTTGAACTCGTATGCCTTACGCCCGCCGTTTCCGCCTGTAGTTTGTTTTTGACCGTCACGGCCAATCCCATAAGGCGGATCAGTAACCACGGCATCCACCTTGCCCAGCAACGGCATCACCTCAAGGCAATCGCCCAAGATCAGCCTGCAATCGCCTATGCGTTCCTCGCGTTTAATCGCGCTCATGTGTATCTCCTGAAAACTGCTCGGATGATCCATGCGCGGGTGAATGAGAGGACGAAGAACATCGCCGTCACGCCTGCGCTGCCTGCTGCGCTGTACCCCAGCACAAAGAAGGTTGCGGCCCATGATGCGGCCAAGCCTATGATGGCGTTGGTCAGGGCTTCTGCTGCATCAGTCATAGCTTGGCCCATGTCGCTACAAAGCGGTCGTTTCGCCGGATTGTGCCAACGCGCACAACCTCGCCCATTTTGCGCAGGTCGTTTAGGCAGTTGCGCATGGCGTTCGCATCCATGCCGATTTCTGCGAATGTCTTTTCGGTCAGGTCGGCAACGGTCGTTTCGCCCTGCATGGCGTCAAGTACGCGCTGGCGTCGTTCGGAAACCTTGCCGTCGATGTGAGCGCTGGAAAGCCGCTCAGATGGCCCCCAAATGTTTTGCTGACCCGCGCTGCCCTGCTTTTTGACAAGGCCACGCGCTGACAGTGTGTGCAGCCCCCGCGCAACGCTGGCATTACTGAAATTGATGCGGCGGGCGATGGCTGCTGACGTGTCGCCGTTCTTGATGTGCTTAATTATGAGCGCCTCAAGCGGGCTTGCTGTGAAGTTGTTCATCGTCGGGGGCAAGCGGGCGCGGTGGCCTTCATCCCTTGCCAGCTTCCGCATTGCCTTGCCGTAGAGTGTTTCTAGGTTGCTCATGTTTTTATTCTCTCCAGGCGTTCCAATGAAATTTTGATTGCTGCCTCTCCGTATCCATTTTCGCGCAGGCGGTCCTCGGTCCAGCCGCACAACAGTCTATTCACGCATTCGCGTATCTGCGTTTCCCTGTTGCCCGATATTTTAAAGCTCTGTGTTGGCATCTGTTTCATTTGGCGGGTCTCCTATAGGTCGGGGATTGGATCGCCCCCAGCGGCCCAATTTATGGGGTCTTTGGGTTTGATGCGGGTGACGTTTGCGCCGGGGAAATGCTTTTTGGTTTCCAAGACCAGCGGCGTTGCCAGTTTTTGCTGCAAGGCCAGCCCCGCTTCGTGAATGTTGAAAAAGGTCAGGTCGGGCCGTGCCGCTTTGGCGGCTTGCCATTGGTCGCCGTCGATCAAGATGCCAAAACGCAGCGCGGGGCGGTCGTCGGTCTTTTCGGCATAGCCTTCGATGAAAAGCCCGCTGGCTGGCTTGTGGCCTGCTTCAACGGCTTCCTGTTCCAGTTTGGCTATGCCGCGGATGCAGACGCCCGCCCATTGCTCGACTAGGGGCGCGTCACGGGCTTGGATGGCTTCGCTCAGTTTGCCAACGCAATGCCCGTACTTTCGCGCTATCTCTGTGCTGACCAGCCCCGGCAATCTGTCGATGCCCCACTTGCGGTTTGCGTCGTTCGTTGCCTTGTCGAAAGGGGCGCAAGCGAAGTGGCAGGCGCTTTCCGCCGCCGTTGCTTCTGGGTTGAGAATGCCATCGGGTTTTTGCGTCTTTTCACGGCGCAGCGGCTTGCCTCTGTTGTACGTCATACCCCGCCCCCCAAAATGCCGTCGAAGGTCAAAGGGCACAAATCAAACGCAGTTCCCGTACATATTTTATATTTTACCTGTTTTTGCCCCTTTTGGGCCTTTTTAGCCCCTTTTTCACATTCTACTGCACCCCCCTCTTTATTTGTGCCCTTTGTGCCCTTTATAAGAATACAGTAGTCAAAACAGTAGGTTACAAGGGCACAAATGGCGCTTTCCAACTTGTGCCCCATTTGTGCCTTGTGCCCTCCAAAATCCATTTGTGCCCTTCCACTTGTGCCCTTTTTTTCAGAGGTCATTTTCGCCCTCCGATGTGTCCAGAATTGACCGAATTTCGGCTGGTGTGGCGTTGCCCAGACGGGCGCTTTTCTTGAAGCAAATCCGCCGATTTCTGCCCTTCCATTTCACGGGTTTTGGGTAGCTGACCCAGCCTGCTGCTTGCAGCGCGTTTGACACTCTCTTAGTTGCCAAGCGCTGCCCGCCAAGCGATGCGATGGCTTCATTCAGGCAATCTGTGGCAAGCACGGTTTGGGTCACGCCATGCCATCCAAGGTCGATGGCTTCCTCCACGTCCACCTGATCGGGGGATCGGGTAGATAGGATCATCGCGCTCTTGTGTTCGCTTATGTCCGGCGCTGCGACCCGGTTAAAGTCGCTCAAGTCCACGTCCAGCAACCAGCCCCGCAGCACGTCCGGCTGCGTGTCAATCGCACTGTGCAGCGCCACCCAATAGGCGTCGTCAAACTCTGCAAGCATGTCATCGCGGCTCTCAAACTTGGTGCGGAATACCCCCCACCGCCTGTCGCCATCGTCCAGCGCCAGCGCGTCCATGTAGTTCGTCAGCGCCATGTAGTTGGTGACATTCACCACTTGTTTGCCGTCCTTGCCCTTGCGGACAATTTCAACTGTCTCGTTGGTGATCAGCGGCTTTAGCTTGTTCATGGCATCGTGTCGGCTGTTGCCGTGGACGCGGATTTCCTCAAGAACTTTGACGCAAGACCCTTCGGCCCATCCGGTGAAGTCCGAAAACATGGCTTCTGGGGATACTGGCCCCACGTTTGCCTTGCCCATGACCGCTGCCAGCATTTTTGCCAGCGTGGTTTTGCCGTCGCCCTGGACGCCTACGATAATGGGTGCCCAAAGTATTTTCATCCCGGGGTTTTGGACGTTGTGCGCAATCCACTGGATTACGATGCGGCCATGATCGCCCAAGATGGTCATGATGTGCTGTTGACAGATGCGCCATGCTTCCTTGGCTTCCCATTCGGGGTCAGCGCTTGGCACTGACTTGACGCGGTAGCTGTTGATAAAGGGGATGCCCTCGCTCATGATGTGCAGATCACCCGCGCAATCGGGGCGGTACATCGTGCTGTGCGCAACGGTGCCGAATAGGTATTCGATCAGTGTTTTGGATGCGGGGAATTTCTTTTCAACTGTTCCATTGGCGGTCTCAAAGCTGACAAGGCCAACATGCGGGGCCATGGCGAGATTGAAGGCAGCAACGCCCATCGCCTGCCCAGTTGCCTGATGGTAAAATTCATTGTCACCTGACAGGAATACCCACTTTTTCAGCTTGGCATTGCCCGCGTCCTGTTCGTCCACGCTGGGGGCCGCTTGCTGCGGTGGTGTAGGGTTGCCTGCCTCTGGGGCGCTTGGCGTCTCTGGTGCGCCAAAATCGCCCTCTAAGCTGTCACTGTCGGGCTTGCTGGGGTCAGTGACCTTTGGCGGGTCAACCTCGCGCCCGTAGGCCCGCACCGCCGCCTTGTAATCGCCCTGATGCTCATAGTGAACAAACAGGTCAAAGCCATCGCCATAGCAGCAATATTCCTTTTGCGCACCGATGCCTGCGGCAAGGTCTGATCCTGACAGGCTGACCCATGCGCGGTTCTCAAAGACGCGCACCGCATAGCTGCCGCTTGCCTGGTTCGGGCTGTTCCAGTGGTCGGATCGGCCCTGCTGTTCATAGCCATACTTGAGCATGAGCGCGGCCAGGTCATGGCGCTCGTTGAATATCTCAACCGGGGTGGCATCGTCGCCCAAGTCGCGCTTGGCAGCGGCCTTGGCGTGGCGCTTTTCAATCTCTGCGGCTGCTGTTGTGACGGCAGCGCGGACGGTCTGGCGGCGTTTATATATGCGGCTGTCCGGCTCTATCTTGAGCGTCCGGCCTTTGTTGAGGTGGTGCGCGTAGAACAGGGGCTTGCCGTCGCTGTCGCGCTTTTCGGGCGGGACGTTGGGCAGAAAGATCAGCTGGCCTGTGCGCTCTAACGCACGGTCGCAAACAATGCCGTCCATCTGGTAAAGATCAAAGATGGCGCTTTGCGTCTCCTTGTATTCCACGCCGGGGATGGCTGGCGATGTGAAGAACAGCACCCGCCATTTCTGATTGTCGGCTGTCGCGCTGCTGCTGCTGTAAACGATGTATGACGTTTCGCTGCCCACGATGGTTTCGGTGATGCGCGTGACTTCCTCAAGGCTGTGATTGCCCTTGTCTATATCGACGGGCAGAACGTGAAATTGACCGTTAAGGCGCTGCGCTTCGTGGCTGCGGGCGTCCGGCCCGTTATAGTCGGACCCGATGAACCACGGCGCTTGCATCTTGGGCAGGCTGTCGGGGTTTGCCGCCTGCGCTGCAATCATCTTGGCCGTGACGGTGCCGTAATCCTGCCCGGCCTTGCCGCTGGGGTTTGGCGCATCGCCGTTGCGTGTTGAAATGGTCAGGGCGTGGGTATCGCTCTGCCCATTGCCCGTCACCATCTGCGGGCTTGTGGCTTGCACTGTCATTACTCAGCCGCAAACGTATCATAGGTGTCCACCAGGTCGATTTCGTCCGCGTGGCTGTCAACGCCGCACTCTGCAATGCAGCCCTTCAACATTTCCTCGGCCTTGTCCCAGCCGACAACTGCCTTGCAGTATTCGCGTTGGGATTTGCCCGTGTGGGGCCAGAAATTAACGGTAATGCTGGTGCCTTCCAGTTCGTCGCCCACGATGGTTTGAACGTGCCAAGGCGCTTTTTCTGGGGATGGCTGGAAAAACTCCACCTGCGGAAAACGGTAGGTCAGTTCTCTGAACCCATCGTTATTCTCAAGCTGCTGGAAATAGTCGTCTCTGCGGGGATTTGCGAAAAGTTCCATTTTCGTGCCTCTGTGTTATTGATGGCACCGCTCACCCTTTGGTGAGTCGGTCGGTTGTTCGGCTGGCACGGGGCGGCGTTGTGCTTGGAGGCTGGTGCCGCCCCGTGCGTTAGTTAAAACGGAATTTCATCGTCGAGGATGCGGTCCGTTTTTGCTTGCGCGGCAAAGTCTGCGCTTGGCGGCAGGTCGTCCACGATTTCGGGTGAGCCAAAATCATCACCCAAGCCATCGCCGCCGTATTCGGCCTTCGTGACAACCACGGCATCCAGCAACAGGCTGATGCCGCCGCTCTTGTCTTGCGGGTTGGTTGCCGCAAAGGCCAGGACGCGCACATGGCCTTCTGAGCCGCCCCAGATGGCACGATCCTCAAGCGGGCTGTGATCGGCCTTCACAACGGTTGGCACCTTGTTGATTTTGCCATCGTTGGACATTGCGCCTTTCTTTGCGGTGAATTGCGCGGTTTCGGTGTCGTTGCCCTGTTCGTCTTTCAGCTTTTTCAGGCCAAAGACGGTTCCGAAGTCCGGCAGGCGCGAATTGCGGCTGCGGCAGTCGTTATAGTGGGCCTTCATTTCCTCAAAGATGCCTTTGGCCTCGCTGTAGGGCATGGTCCAGGCCAGTGAAAAGCCTGCGCCTTGGGCGTTTGCCGGGCATGGTTCGCTCTTTTCCGTGTTGGGATTGTAGCGGTACGGCTGGTCGAGCCGGGGCCATGCAAAGGTCACATTTTTGAAAACGAATTTCTTGAAGTCAGGGTTGGCCATTACGTGTTCCTTCCGTATATCTGGCGTGTTGCTGGCTGCTAGTTGGGCCGCAGCCTTGGCCGTTCTCTCAGCGGCTTCTATCGCCCCCTTGAGAATTGCTTGCTGATCGCGGTGCGCTTCTGCAATGTCGTCGGCCATGTTGCTGTCAAACAGAAACAGGGCGTCGATCATCAGGCTCTCTGCAATCAAATATTCGTTGAGTGTTTCAAGTGTTTCGATGCCTTCAATGGCATCGATGATTTGGCGCTTGGTGCGGTCTGCCCGCGTCCAGTTGGTGAAACGCACCGCCATTGTGTCGTCAACAATTTCAGACTTTGGCGTGGGGGTGGCGCAGGCGTCGTCGGTGTCCAGCCCGGCAAAGGGGTCTGCGTCAAGCACATCAAAGGTCATAATTCCACCTCGTTAAATCCGATATGATTGGCCCGCATAAAGTCGCGGGTTTCATCGACGCTGCGGACGACTGCCACGCGGTAGCCCTTGTGCCGCAGCATGTCATGCACGGCGGTCTGCGCGGGGCTGACGCGGCCTTTTGGGGCTTTCACCTCAAGAAAGAATGGGCCTGTTGTTGCGAAGGGCAAAACGATCAGGTCGGGAAAGCCGGGCAACATGCCTGCGGATTTGTTGCGCATGGCGGCAATCATGCCAGCCTTGCCGCGCTTGCCGTGTTCATTGACGCAGTGCTGCACAATGACGCCTGGCATTACTGCCCGCAGCCATTTGATGATGCTGATTTGCACTTTCAGTTCCGGCTGTGCCATTAGAACGCCCCTTTTGAAAAATGCGCGGCCCCATTCATCGGGGTTGCCCGGTAAAGGGCCGCGCAAGGTGCCGCGCCTGGGGTCTTGAAGGCGCGGTAGGGAGGGGCAGTAAATGTGGCGGGATCAACAGCCCCCCGGCCCGCCTCCGAGGTCAAAAGGGAGGAGCCCCTCGGCTGATGATTGTTGTATGGGGTCATGCTGCGGCCCCTGGCGCGTGATACGCGGTCACGAAGAAATCTTCGGGCCGCACATCTATTTCGCCGCGTGATGCCGCCTCAAGGATTTTGATCTGCGCTGCATTTGGGATAGCACCGCCTGTACCGCCGCGCTCTCTTGGGTAGGTCCAGCGATGCACAACGCTTTCGGTCCGGCCTGCAATCTTAGCAGTCGCGGTAACGCCGCCGCATTTTTTGATGATCTTTTCGGCAGGTGTCATAAAATACGCTCCATTGCTGAAACATACTTTAGATTATCGAAAGTTGAAGCGCAACCCCTTGTCTTTCGATAATCGTGATAGCATCTATAAAGTCATGACTTACAATAATCGAATGAGATTGGATTGGATAGACAAGCAACTTGAGTTGCGCGGCCTGACCCGCCGTGCGCTGGCTGACGCCATCCCCACGCTTACGGAGAGCAAGCTATCTTTGACAATGAAAGGTGAGCGCAAGCTTACCGCTGTTGAGGCTGACAATATCAGACGGTTTTTCGGGTATCGCCTACCAGATGACCCCCCAAGAAACATAGCTGACGCGCTACAGGACCAGCTTGCATTACTTGGTGACGATCAATTACGGACTGTAGCACTGTATCTGGAAGCCCTGACGGGTAATTCTCCAACTCAGCGTGAAGAATTCTAAAGAACGAACCGACCGCATCAACATTGCTTTTGTAGCTTCGACTGATATTCTCAACGTCAAGCTTGCGGCTCATGCTTTACCCCCCCCTAGATTTCGATAATCACAATTATATCACAATGACAATTCTACCTAAAGTAAGCAACCCCCTAACTAGTCATTTGCGTTAAGTTTCGTTAATCGAAAGTTTTGCTTGCTCTTTGACTTTCGATAATCTAAACCTTTCCTCACACCAACATGGAAAACGGAGGAACGGACATGACCAACGCACCCGACAATCTTACAATCCGGCTGGCGGGGCTTCGCGCCCTTGCCCGTTACAACCGCGACGTATCGCGTCGGACGGTGACACTGCCCAAGACTGAATATCATGACGCCAGCGCCCGCAAAACGCCTGCATCGGCGGAAAGCCGGGCGCAGTCATGACCAAATACACCGCATTTGAAAACATGGCCCGCGCAGCAGCAGCAGCGCCCGTCACCACATGGCGCGTTGATTACCGCCAGCCAGACGGCACCCTTGAGCCTGTCGGGGACACCCATGCCACCCATGACGCCGCCTATGACGACTATGCGGAAAGCCACAAATTCTATGCGCATGATGATCTGGTTGTTTGGGCGCTGCACAGCGACGGCATGGCCGAAGATGTGACCGCATCATTCAAATACGAAATGCAAAATATTGCCGAACAGCGCGGCTTGTTGCCCGACGACGACGAACAGAGCGAACACGATTTTCAGCGCAGCGTTGCCTATTGCAGCGGGCATTTTTCGTAATCAACCGCAACAGCAACATAACGCTTCTTTGAAGGGGTCTAAACATGGATCAGTTGAGCGACAACCGAAAAGAGGCAATTGAACTGGCACGGTCGTTTGGCTGGTCAGTGACGCGAAAGTCCTCAAGGCAATGGGAATTTACGCGCCCCGATACAGGCGGTCTGTGGGACTTGTTTAGAATTTCCCATGCATCACTCTCAATCGGATCAGTGCTTACAAAGTTTGAAAATTATGAGCCTGATTTGGGCGGTCCAACTCTGCGGGCTGTGAATGAAGCCCGCAGAAAATGTCACGCGGATTGGTTGGAAAAACGCCGCCCGCTTTTAGCTAAAGAACAGGACCAATGAAATGATGATGCTCCGGGACATACCCCGCGCCGTCACCAGCACCGCGACCGAAAAGCTGCTGATGTTGTCCAGCCGCGCCGTTTGCAGGCTGACCCATGACCACTTCATTCTGCGGCAAGCAACAGGCCGCGAAATTGACGCTGCCGCTCTTGCTGATCTGTCTGACAAGCTGGGCAGGATAGCCCATGAACAAGCCCGAAAGGGGGCGCACTGATGTTGCGCGTCCTTGATCTTTTCAGTGGCATCGGCGGATTTAGCCTCGGCCTTGAACGCACAGGCGGCTTTGAAACTGTCGCCTTTTGTGAAATTGAGCCGTTCCCAAGAACAGTTCTAGCGAAACATTGGCCGAAGGTTCCGATTTATGAAGATGTTACCAAACTCACAAACCACGTTCTTGAACAAGACGGAATTTCCGTTGACGTCATTACAGGCGGGTTCCCGTGCCAAGACATTAGCGCCGCAGGAAAACAAGCCGGCATCAAAGACGGAACCCGAAGCGGTCTTTGGTCTGAAATCGTCCGTCTTGTTGGCGAGTTACGACCAAAATACGTCATCGTGGAGAACGTCTCAAACCTGCTTAGTGGCCCTTCTGAACAAAGAGGCGGATGGTTTGGCCGCGTTCTCGGAGACTTGGCCGAATGCGGGTATGATGCGGAATGGGAAAACATACCAGCGTCAGCCGTGGGCGCTCCCCATCGCAGACAGCGTGTCTGGATTGTTGCCTACCCCAACGACCAGCGATGCGAAGGGCGCATCGAAAAACAGGTTTTACAAGTCGCCAGCAAGTCACGGGAATTTGTGCGAGAGTTTGAGGGACAATTCAGACGACCCCATTTATCCCCATCCCGATTTTGTAACGCAAATGATGGGGTTCCCCGCCGGGTGGACCGATTGAAAGCCCTTGGCAATGCGGTCGTCCCGCAAATCCCGCAAATGATTGGCAACGCAATCCTAGCAGCCGAAAAGGAAACGCAATGACCAGTTGCCCGCACTGCGAACAAGAACTGATCCTTGCCCACGATTTCGCAAGGGACAATGTTCTGCGCTATGGTGGCCGCGCCACAACCGCAACGCTGTGTTGTGGCAACATGGTTGCGCATCACCGGACGCAATACACCTATATTCGCCCCGCGCCGATGCCGAAGGACCGCCATGACGACTGGGGTTTCAAGGCCGAAAAGCCAACAGAGGCCGTCAAATGAGCGCACCATACACGCCAGAAACGCTTGCAAACCGCTGGGGCGTCAGCGCACAAAAGGTCAGAAACATGTGCGCGGCGGGTGAAGTCGCGCACTTCCGGCTGGGCAAGCTGTACCGCATCCCCGCCGTTGCAGTGGAGGAATACGAAGAATGCCAGACATCAACATCGGGCGTCTCAGGGGCGGGTTCTGCGTCTACTGGTACGACGCAGCCGGAAAACGTCAGCGCCATCAGCTTAAGGCACTCACCCGAAAGGAAGCGGAGGCAGAAGGAATAGATGTTTTCAGGCGTCACAGTAAGCGCGATGCAGGCAGCGTCACGGTTGCTTACATCTGGGCAGAATACCGCAAAACGCTTGCGGGTCGCCCTACTCACAAAACGCTTGGCTATACTGGCAAGGCAGTATGCCGACACCTTGGAGAGTTTAAGCCAAGCCACATCGACCAGGACAGATGCAAGCTTTACGCTGCACAACGCGAAAGGGAAGGCGTCAGTATCGGGACAATACACACCGAACTGGGCCACCTCCGATCCGCTCTGCGATATGCCGCCAAAACTCGACTGATCGACTACGCGCCCCACATCTGGCGACCGTCAAAGCCCACGCCCAAAGAACGGTTCCTGACCCATGGCGAAATCACCCAACTCATTGACGCCACGGCTGCACCGCATGTCCGGCTTGCCATTATCCTCATGCTTGGCACTGCCGGGCGCGTTGGCGCTATCCTCGACCTCGAATGGGACCGCGTGGATTTTGAACGCGGGGTGATCAACCTGCGCCTGCCAGACAGCACCACCCGCAAGGGCCGGGCCGTTGTGCCGATGAACGGCATGACCCGTGCCGCGCTGGCATCTGCCAAGGAAGCGGCATTGACTGATTATGTGATCGAATATGGCGGGGGCCGCGTCAAGAATATCCGCAAGGGGTTCCACAACGCCTGCGCCCGCGCCGGGTTGGATGGCGTCACGATCCACACCCTGCGCCACTCGGCTGCGGTTCACATGGTCAGCGCTGGCGTGGCGATGGAAAAGGTCTCGCAATACCTGGGTCATAGCAATGTGCAGATCACCGCGCACGTCTATGCCCGGTATGCGCCAAGCCACATGCAAGACGCCGCCGATGTTTTGAACTTCACAAGCATCAAGTTTGCGGGGCGCTAGGTTCATTGAACCTGGGGTCACTTCTTATTTCGGCGCTAAGTCATTGAAATGTATTGCGGCCGTCATTGGTTTTGAACTTAGGCCGCATTCGATGTGAACGAAGCCACCCTAGGCCAACCTGCTGTTTTTCAGTTGAAAGCGCGCTTTGTAAAAGGCCGTTTGCCCAATGGGCGCTCTTTGTTTTGGTTCACGCAGGTTCAATGAACTTGGGAACGCTTCTTTTTTACGGCTCCTTTTGCTGGATGATGCGGAAGCTGTATTTCATACCAGCAGGCTCAGAAATCTCCCCATGACCGGATCGCGCCATGTGGAAGGCGTCAAAAGAGTCTTCGGCTTCCACTTCGATGTGGCGCTCACCGCTGTACTTCATCTTCACGGTAAATTTCGGCATCATTCCGGCTCCTCTTGTGCTACCACTGACAGGGCTTCCATCACCATGCGAGGCGTCAACTCGTGCCCTGGCGTAGGGCATCCTTCCCATCCCTCCCAGAAGCATTCATCAGCAAGCCCGGCCTTTATCCAGGCGTCACATATTTCTTCCACAGTCATACTTCGCCCTCCTTTTGTGCTTTAATTATGCGCCTCGCTTCCGCCTTGGCCTTGCCGCGCGTTTCGTGTCGGCCCCCGTGCGGCAACCGCTTTGGCCTGCCATACGCACAAGTGACGGCAGGGTAATACCAATACACGCCCTGCCCCTTGCTGGCAGTCGGCTTACCCGCAACCGTTGAGAATTTACCCATCATTCCGACTCCTTTTGTGCTTCTACTTTTGCCAGCGGCTTGTCGATCACGAAGCCGTCAAAGCCCCGGCGTTTCCAGTTGTAATATGACTGCACCGACTTGATGGGCGGGGCGTCAGGATCAGCCTTGCGCATTTCCTCGACCACCTGCGCACCTGTCAGCCCGCCATCGTGGATCAACGGCCACAACTCAACCCATCGTGCCAGCCGCAGCGGGTAATCCTTGACGAAGTGCATCTTGCCCATGCGCCCGCCCCGCGCTCTGTGCGCGGCAATCCCGGCCTTGGTGCGCTCTGAGATAAGATCACGCTCCATCTGCGCAAACGCTGCGCATATCGTCAGGAACATGCGCCCCATGGGTGTTTCGGTGTCAATGCTTTCGGTCAGGGAAACCAGCTTGATCCCGGCTTGCTCCATGCTCTGCACCGCGTCCAGAACGCCCATTGTAGAGCGGCCCAGCCTGTCGAGACGCCACACCACCAGCTTGTCGCCGGGGCGCATGACCTTAACCGCCCGCTTCAAGCCGGGGCGGTCCATCGTGGCCCCCGTCATTTTGTCGGAAAAGATGAAGTCAACAGGATAGCGTTTCAGCGCATCCTCTTGCAGGTTGAAGTCCTGATCGTCTGTTGAGACGCGCATATAGCCATATGTTTTCATGCTTTCCAACATAAGCGCGGCTGGCGTATGTGTAAAGATGTAAAATAATTCTGCTATGCGTGCTTTTTTGCTTGATCCCGCCCGTATATGCTATAATGTGTAATTAACGAAACGCAGAACAGGGAACGAAACAATGACCACATCAGCAAACGCCACCGAAGAACAAATCTTGGCCGCATTTGCAGCCGCAGGCCATGAATACTTAGATATTGATGACCTTGCGTTCACGCAAGAAACGCTGGGCGACTTCAAGGTTTCCGCGCAGACTTGGGCGGAATGCAAAGGCGTTGACGATGAAATTTATGAAGGTTTCGCAGCTGTCGAATTTGACGGCGTTCAAGTGAACCCCGGCCAGCAGCGCCACGCCCTGACCGTAATTGATTTTGGCGACATTCGCGCCAGCTACAAATAAGGACCAAGAACATGCTTGACTGGCATCCAAGAAAAGACCCTCCCGAACGCGTCGGCGTCGAAATCCTGCTGGCTTTTGAGTGCTTTGGCTCCGAAAATCACCCTACGCAACCAAAGCAATTTTTGCGTTGGGAATACGAAGTGATAGAAGTTGCGAATTTCGATTCCGCTCATGAACTGGAAGTCGGTTGGCCCGCCAACGAGGCGTCTTGCTGGGCATACATACCAAACCCCAAAACATAAGGACCGATGATATGGCACAAGAAATTTGGGTGATGAAGGCCACCTACGAAAAGAACGCAAACGACGGAATATCCTACCACACGTCCAAATCAGACTTGGCCGAAAGCGTCATGCAGGCCGAAGCTGTTGGCGGTCACGTTCAAGTCTACAAGTGCGTCCCCGTAAAGCATGAGGCGTTTATGGAGCGTGCAGGCATAGAAATTTCAGAAGCATAAAAGGACTACTTTCTGTCATGAAGCGCAGCATAAATGACTACGAAACGCTACCATGCCCGCGCTGCGGCATTCCGGTAAGGCCGTCAACATTACGATCAAATAACGCCGTCCGGTATTATCATAAATGCGTGGATGGAAACCACCATAGCTGGACCATCAACGAAGATGGCGACATTGCAAATGAACTGACTACATAAAAGGACACGAAACAGATGAGTGACCTGACGCAAAAGCCACATCCCATGAATGGCCCTCCGCTCCCTGTGCGTGAAGCGCAACTGGTGGAACGGGACGAGGATGAAAGTATTCAATCTTACAAAAGGCGATGCTGGCAGGCCGAGTTCTCCGCTGCCGTGCGCAAGATTGAAGACGTTCACGTTCGCAACGCATTAATCGCGCTACGACAGATCACATAAAAGGACCGCAGGTGATGGATAGACGGCACTGCGACGACATTGCAGACGACCTGACGCAACCCCAATGTTTGCGGGACTTCATCAACCACGCCCGCGCCCCCGCTCATGGGGCACTCCTTGACGCGCCCTGTCCCAATCTTTTCGCTGACTACCAAGGGAAGCGCGTGAAGGCTGTGATGGCGAGCCGACTTGGTGATTTGGGGGTGACGGAAAACCTGAACGCAGATCACGGGTATGACCATCGGGTCATGGTCGGTGAATTGACTAACTTTTCAGACACTCAGTAAAGGACCGAATGAAATGCCTGACGTAGACGACATGTGGGATGACGAAGAAGACCTTGCGCAATTCGCCGCTGCGCCTTCGCGCAAGCCGCGCTTGTGCCGGGACATTTACGAAAGCAACGTCAATGTTTTGCTTGGTGATCTGCGCCATAAGCTGAGCAAGGTGGAGTACGTTCGATCCACGGCAGAACCGGGCGGGGATTACGAACACACCGTAACAGCCTACGTGCGGACGCTACACGCCGCGCTTGATGCCGCCGAAAAACAGTTTCGGCTTGAACTTGAGCGCGACCAATAAAAGGACGCCAATCATGCCTGGCAAAAACGGACTAGACCGCCAAGACGACAACGGCACTTATCTTGAAGGCCCGCTGGAAGGTCAGACAAGCGTGCAAGTGTTGATTAGCGCGGATGCGACCCGATGGCTGCGACATGCGGTCAAGGAAGTCGGATACAGCTTTGAGGAACTGGTACGCATTTCCGCCGAAGAAGCAGCCCTTGGCCACGCCAAGTCGAACAAACTCATTTAAGGACCGCAGCCGATCAGATCAGCCCCGCATCATCTTAACCAATCATCACCCGCAAGGGCGTTTGAATATATGTGAAGGAACCCCCAGACAATCCGCCGCCGCGCCCGCGCCAAATGGGTAACGCGGCAAGCCAATCGCGGGGCTGTTCTGATCGGCTGAAACGACAAAAAACCCCGCGCCCAATCAAGGACGCGGGGTTTATCCGTCTCTGCCTTTTTCGCAGGACACGTTGATGAAAAGCACCTTTGCGCCCAGTTCCTCCGCAAGCGCCAAAATGGCGTCATGCTGGCCCTCAATGCGCGTTCGGCACTCCATGGGCGTCAGGTATGGACCTTGCGACCCACGGCGGCAATCTGCGCCTGTGGCGTCCAGTTGCAGGCATATGCTGATGACCATGAGCCACATCAGCCCAGAACCTCTGCAATCGCCTCAATCTTGCCGTTTGCGCAGGTCGCGCTGCGTAGGTGTTCGGTTGCCAGCGCGGCAAGTTCATTGACCGTCTGCACCTGGCGGGCGCTGATCGGGCATGGCGTCAGGGTCTCTGTAGGAATGTCCGGCTTGATGAACGTCGTTTCAGTCGCGCAAGCCGTTAAGAAGATCGGCAAGGTCAGGATCAAGAGCCGCATCGGGAATACCTCCTGTCAAAAGGGTTTCAATTTTAGCGGCCATGTCTGCGCTTTCCTGCGCAAACCGTGCCGCGCGCGCTTTCTCAACATCGCGCGCAAGGGCTGACTGTTCTGCCCGCGCCTGGTACGCCGCAACCGACCGCTCAAGGCTGGCGTTTTTGACTGTCAGGGACGCATTGGCCCGCATCAGCCACATTGACCACCCGCCAAGGGCAAGAGCCAATGACAGGGCCGCATAGAGGGCGCATCGGGCAATCATTGCTCTTGATCCACAAGGCGACCAAAGACGCCCGCAATCGCAATCACAACAGCCGCAACCGCTAGCCACTCAGCAGGCACCTGTCTGCGCATTTCATCCGGCACCGCAAGCCATGCCGCAGGCGCGGCCCCCGATAGGGTCAGGCACCAGACCGAAAACCAACGCCAGGCGTTCTGCCATCCTTCAACCAACTTCATTTCGTGACCTTTCCAAACAGGGCCAGCAATGCCATCCACCATGGCCTTTTTGCGGGCGTGGGGTTAATCTTTTCGTAATCAATGGCTGGGGGCTTTGGCGCATCGGCATCGGCCAACACCGCTTCGATCACGCCGCGAATATCGCGCCGGATTGCGCTGCTCCAAACGGGCGAACGTCTGGATGACATTTTGGTGTATTCGGTGATTTTGCCGTCACCCGCCCAAACGCCATCAAAAAACAGGTCGCGTTCTTCGCCGCGTCGGCGGATGATTTCTTTCGGCTTGTTGTAGAGCATGAACGCCGCCCGTGCGCCCGACACGTCACCCGCTTTGAACCGCTTGACCCAACTGGCCCGCTTGATCGCGCCCGTGTTCCAGTGGAAACTCAGCGCGGCGGTAAACTGCGCCTCCGACAGCAGATAGCCTTTGAACACCTCGCGCACATCGTCGGCGTAGCGTTCCAGCGCCCAAAGAAATATCTCCATGCAGTGCTGCATCGTTTGCGGGTTGTTGATGTAGCGGTCAACATTGTGCCCGGTGGCGCTGGTCAGGCCGACGCTCCACGTATTCACGCCCACGCTGTCCACATAGGTTGAGCGAATAACTGCTTCGTGGTGCGCCACTTCAAGCGCAATGCGGGGGGTGATTTTCATGGGGGTGTCCTTAGATTAACGGTTCAAGTCGATGGAAAACCTTGTCCACCTTCTTGTTATCGCAGAAGTGCTGCGTTCTGATTTCGACCCAATCGTAAACGTCAGGGGGTGCATCAAACGAAATGCGCAATGTCTGATGGCCTGCGGTTCGGTCCTCATTCAGCGGTGGCCCGTCCAGATCACGCCAGCGCAGAAAGCGGGTTTCCCCTATGACGCTGCCGACAACCTCAAGCCGCTTAAACTGGCAGTCGCCCTTGGTGAAATTCGCCACCACCTCGACCGTGTTGCCCTCGCGCTCCACGCGCAAAACGTCAACATCGCTGTATGCCGTCGGAGGCAGGTTGATCCAATAGGCGAAGGCCAGAACGCACAATGACGCAAAAAGCATGGCCCGGCTTTCGACCTTGCTTATTACAAGGCCAGCCATTGCCGCACCTTTTCCGCCACTTGCTCCCACGCCGTGATGGCCCCCGCGAACGCCGCCAAAAGAAAAATTGCCCACTTTGCGAACCGCCCGAAAAACTGAAAACCCTTGAAAGCCTCGACCATCGTGCGAAGCGCTTTTATATCCGCCGGGGAAAAGTCGGGGTCTTGTTCCGCTTTTTCGATCATCCGACGTAACGCCGATAACTCGGTTTCCGTCCATTTGTCCGTCATTCATTTTCCGCCTATGCCCGTGCGTTGGTCGTCGGCTTACTGCTTTCAGCCTGTTGAATGCGCTTATGCGCTTCTGGATATTTAGGAGTATTCATTTATGAAATGCCTTGCTTTCAAGGCATTTCATCAAACGATTTTTAGCGTTCCGCTGTCATTCCATACCGCGCCAGCAGGCAGCCCGACGGAACTCGTAGCCAAGCCCGTGAATATCAAATCGTCAGATGTATTTAACTCAATTGACCCATTGCTATCTAGTTCAATTTTTCCGGTTGTAATGTTCAAAAATCCAATCGTTGTGCCAGACCGAACTAGAGTTATAGCCGGGCCATTGTTCCCGGTTCTGTTTAGCGTTATCGGTGTGATTTGATGGCTTGCTATGGAGAGACCCGTTCCGGTGCTGTAAAACAAGCCAGAGTCTGCGCTGGTGTCGGAAGAGTTTCCCCCCAGTGTTGTGTCAAAACTTCCGGCGTGTATTTCCTTTAGAGGCTCCCCAAAGACAAGAAAAGAAGGCGTTGACGGGTCGGCGGCTGATCCAACAGAACTTGAAAAGAAGACCATGTTTGATCGATCAGGACTAGCATCTGCAAATTGCACTTGCTCCACATCGGCCCCGCCTCTTGAATAACCTGACAGCCTCAAGCCCTTAATACCCGTTGCCACGCTCACAGGATAAGCGCCCGCGACTGCGGAGTCCCATCGAACCTCAGCTTCAATGATTTGCGTATTTGAGCGCCGCACATCAAAGGCAATGCTGCCAATATTACCCGCGCGGCAGTGAACAAGCGCTGTATCTGTTCCGTCAATGTAAAAGCCTGTTGGCGGGTTGGAGCCGCCGAAAGTGCGAACATCCGTAAACTTGTTTCCGCCAGCTTCGATTTGCACACATGCTGTTGTCGCGTTTGATGCGTTAGTGCCGTAAAAGAAATTATCAACCGCACCCGCACGAAGGTGAAGCGAATACGCTGCCGCATTACCTGCGGTGAAGTTGCAGGCGCGGATGGTGTTGCTGTTGAATGTTTCACCCGAATTTGTCGCTGGTCCTGCAACAAAACAGGCAACATTTGGATTAATGCAATCCAATCCAGAAAATTCTCCGTATCCGTTTTCTTCAATTTCAATGCAATAATTTGCAAGGTTGTTTGCGTTAACTCTAATATCTCGGATGCAAACCCCGGTTGAATTTCCGGTTGTTTTGTAAAGAATGGCGTTAGAGACACCAGACAGCCCCTTGATTTCTGTGATCCTGCGCCCCGCGCCCTGAATTATTGTCTCCGCAGGGATAAGGAGGTCTTGCCCTGTTAGATAAATCCCTGCGGGTATGTGAAGCGAAGAACCCTCGGCGGCATTTATCGCAGCCTGCAAGGCAGGGCCATCGTCCGTTGAGTTGTCGCCCTTGGCCCCAAACGATTTTGCATTGTAGATGCCAACCGACGCGGGCTGGATGTAAAGTTTTGTGCCGTCCGATCTGGTGGCGTTATTATCAGTCGCCCCAGACGCCGCAATGGTGGCGGCAAACCGCTCTGTTTTTGTGTTGATCTCCTGCCCCTCTACATATGAAGTTGTATCGGAAAACAGTGCGTCAATATCCGACAAGAAAACCGGGTCATCCGGCCTGTCAGCCATGCGAACGCTGTCATTCTCATAAAGCGTGACGGCATCAGAACCCGAAACGCGGATTTTGTACGTTCCGGCAGCAAGGAATACTTGTTCAAACTCGCCCGCAGCATTGGCAACAAGGGGGTGCGCCTGCGCCGTTGTGAGGCTGCTGTCGCTGTACGTCGTGACGGGCGTGGTTGTGCCTGCCTCGAATACATAGAGCAACGCGCCAGATGCAGCATCGCCGTTGGCATCAAGGCCACGAATAAACGGATTAACTAGAGTGGCCATGTGGCCCCCTTTCTAAAAGTGTGAATGTTGATTTTTGGTGTTAGCCGCCGATTTGGAAGTGCGGCCCGTCGCGCATTTTCCAACCGCCGCCCCAGGTCACAGGAACGCCGCGCTGTTGCGCAATGCGCTGCACGATATTGTTAAATTGGCCGTATCGGTCAAAGTCCCAATTGGCCTTGCCGCCCTCGATCAAGGCGACGTCAATCGCATTGCCTTTGATGTGTTGGCTGTTGAGCGTGTTGGTCACGATGTTGCCTGGCGCTGTTCGGCCTTGCGCGTAAAGCGCCGCCTGCCGCTCTTGCGTCCTCATGCCCTCGGTGATCCGCCAGCCCTCGCCCGCCTCAACCATCGCCGCTTCGATGACCTCACGCAGTTGCGGGTTAACGCCGCCCAGATTAACACCGCCGTTGCCCGTGGGTGTCGCCCCGGCCTTCGCCGCTGCGTCCAAGGCATCGGCCCCCGCCAGCGCATTAGCTGCAGCGACCGTTGGCCCGCCATTGTCCCGCATTGCCGCGAACATGTTGCTAGGCTGCTGCGGGCGCTGCTGTTGCATCTGCGCAAGCGCATTGAACGGGCGCATATAGTTGCCCGCCGTGTCGATCTCTGTTTGACGCATGTTACCGTCCTTGTTGATTTATCGCGGCAAGTGGTTATTTATGAGATATGGAAACTCAAACCAGATTGTATCGCGTCACGCGCACCGCTTTCTTCGCGGCGTCGATCATTGCGATACCCGTTTTCCTGTTTTCATATCTGCACATGCTGCGGCTTCTTTTCGACAGCCAGCCCGCTTGGGTGTTTGTCTTGGTCGGCCTGAGCCACTTCGTTACCTGGATAGCGTTTGCGTTGCTGCATGACTTCCGGCGAGAAAGGCAGAACCTGCCACCGTATTACCAACAAACGCCGCCTGCTGATCCGTCAACCGCTGACCGTTCATAGCCTTTTCAACCATTTTCAGAGCAGACCGCGCTTTCCGGCCCCGCGTCTGAGCAAGGGCCGTTGCGATTTCTTCAAAGATACCAGACTCGCGCAACGCCTGCGCCTCTTGGGTCGATCCTGTGAAAATCTGAACAAAGCGCTTTGAAGCGTTCAACGGCTCACCGCTCCCCAGAACCTCAAGCATTCCCGGCGCGGATTGCTCCCTAACGCCGCCTTGGATGCTTTGCCTGATGGCTGTCTTTGAGTTTGCAGACAGAGCGGCCCGCAGTTCAAAGGCAACGATGGTGGGGTCAAGACGGTCAAAGAACTCTTCTGACTTCTTTTTCCCAAGCGCCATTGTTAGTTTTTGGCGACTTGCTCGGCTGGAAACCTCTCGCAGCAACTTCATGGCCTCGCGGGCGTCGGTGTTCGGGTCTGAAATGGTCGCGGATACATTGGCCAAAGTGTCGTCAAGATATGTTCTCACGCCCTGCAGTGTCGCCCTGCGCTCTGCCTTTGTGGCGTTAGCCAGCGCTGCCGCCACGTCCTCGCGCTTCGTGCCGCTGCGCAGAAGTGCGTAGCCTGCGTCGCCCGCCTTGACGCGACTGATGGCGTCTGCCGCCACGTTTAGCGCCTCCTCGTACTCAGGCACGGCACCCTTCAAGGCGTTGCGGATGTTGGTTGCAAGCGCATTGTAGCCAGCCCCAAGGGGGGTCTGTCCGCCAAGCTTGCCCTGGCCGTCTGCCTTGTCGGCCACGCCCTTCAAGGCCCGCGTGATGTAGTCGATCTGGCGCACGTCCGGCAGGGTGTCAAAAGTGACCTTTCCGTCATCCCCAACGCGGGCGATGATCTGCGCACTTTCCTCGCCGTTAATCCGCATCAACTCATTGGCATCTTTGATCGCGCTCTTGGGAACACGTTTCAAAAGACCCTCGATCATTCGGCCACGCCCTTGCGAGTAATCAATTGGCTGCGCATAGGCGTTGTCGTAAAAGCTGCTCCGTTCACCAGACGTTTCCTTGCGCACGTCTGCCGCCATTTTCTTGATGCCGGACGGCTTGCCGAATGTCGCGTCAAGCGTCTTCGTCAAGTCCCTCGACACGGCAGCTACGCGCCCGTCAACAGCGTCACGCGCAATCTTGCCCGCCGCCCCGCCAGTGTTCGCCGCAGCGTCCAGCAACTCAGCCGCAGGCTGTCCCGCGTCCGCAAGCATTGCGTCCGGCCCGGCGCGTCTTAGCGCCTCTGCCGCTTGATCCATATCACCCGCATCAAGGGCGTTTTTCACAACCCTTGCCGCTGGTGCGGATATGCTCAACTGCTTTGCAATCACTGAAACGTCAGACCCTTTGAGATAAGTCAAAGCCCGCTTGATGCCTTCGCCCGCAAAAGGTGCAGCCGTTCCAAGAACGCCGCCCGCAATGCCGCCAAAGATGCCGCCTTGCTGCGCATTTCCTAGCCTGTCGCCTTCCTTGCCTGCCCCGTAGAAAGCGCCTTCCAACGCCCCGACGACAGCCCCGCCAAGGCCCGACTGAATTGCCCTTGTGCCTAGCGTCTTGCCCGCCTGTGCAATCAGCGATGGCCCTGCAGCAACAGCAAGAGGCACCGCGCCCGCGACTGTCCCGCCAAGCCCAAGGGCCGCGCTTTCAATCGGGTTTTCCCGGTCCATTGCACCAGATGCCGCCCGCACACCTTGCCGGGCATCCTCGCCAAACATAGCGCCTGCAGCTTCATCAACATACGACCCGACAAAAGGAACGCCCTCGGCAGCTTTGATTGCCCTCGACGCAATCGGTGCCTGATCAATCGTCTGCTGATCAAACCCGCTTCTCGAAACATCTGCAGGCGTTGCCCCTTGCATGATTTTCTCAATCTGCGCGGGGTCCGTTGTGGCATATGCCGGGCTGGTAAAGCCTAGATTGCCGTCCTGCCCCCGGTAAATAATACCGCCGTCGTCCGTCGTCGCAACAACATCGCGCGGGGGCGCTGCTGCCGCCCCCACGATGGGTGCATCCTGCCAAGACGGTTTTGCCTGCTGCCCGACGATGGGCGCATCCTGCCAGCCTGCCATTATGGTTTCCTCCGTTGCGTGCCATCGGGGGCAATAAACACCGAACCTGACGGCAGCGCATCATATCCAGATTGGTCTGATATTGACGGCATCTCAGGCGGGGTTGCGCTTTGCTGCTCTGCCCAGCCAACCGGGCGCTGTGCCGCAACCGAAAGAATATCTTTCAACTCAACCAGCGCCTGGCGGTAATCTTGTGGCGACTGCGCACTATCCAAGCGGCCAATGGCATCCGTTGCCTTCTCGCCTTCTATCTCGGTGATTTGCCCCGCGCCCTTTAGGCTTTCAAAGGCTTGCAGGAACGCCTGCCCGTTGAGTTGCTTGACCCTTGTGCCGAAACGGCGCTGGTCTGTGCCGGGTATGTTCTGCGTCCAGGCAAGCATTCCCGTTGCCGTGTCCAATGCTGGGTCATTCAGAATGCCTTCAATCGTGCCAAGCATCGCTGCAGGGCTGGACGGGTTAGAGGCATCTGTAGGGTCGCTGTTGCCGCCGCCAATGGACACAAGGGGCTTGCCCGTCGTTGGGTCGTAAACGATTGTTCCTTTGCCTTTTTTGGCCTGCTCATAGTCAAGGCGCGACAACGGCTGACGGCCTGCCGCTTGTTCCTCTGATAAATATCTGCCGTATTCATCCGCAGGCTTTGGTGCCGCGTTGAACTCGCGCACATCCGCAAGTGCATCAAAAACTGTCTTATACTTGCGCAAGATTGCAGGTGCTTGATCCAAGGACGCAATCGGTTGTTCTCCCGCCGCCTGCAAGACGCTGTTAAACCCTGCAAGGTCGCCACTTTCAAAAAACGGAATTGCCTGCATCAGACCCGCCTCAACCTGCGCTGCCGCCTGTTGCCGCTCAACCTCACTCATGGCCGCTGTGCTTTCTTTCAGACGTAGCCGGAGCGCCTGCTCTGCACGGCTGTCAGATGCCGCATTGCGCCCGCGCTGATACGTCCGGTCCTCGCGCTGCGCAGCCCGGTCCTGCAATTGCATTCCCGTTTGCGGATCAAGGCCCATGATTTGTTGCTGGACCGCAGGGTCATTGATGTCTTGCGTGGCAAAGATGTTGCGCAGCTTGAATTGATCATTCGCCTGCCGCATTTGCAGACCAGCCTGCACACCGCCCGTCATGCCCGCGAAGAAGTTCTGGCCTACTTTGATTGGCGTCTGTTCCATTACGATGCCCCCCCGAATGGGTTAAATGCGGGCTTGATGCCAAGGCCGGGGTTTTTCCCAAGGTAGCCGCTGTTTGCCATGCCGTAGATGTTCGACATGTTGTTGATGCCGCCTGCAAAGGCATTGCCCACGCCGATTGCGCCCTGCGCCTGCGCATTCCCGCGATTAAATGCGTTTGCGCTCACGCCGCTGGCATAGTTGTTGCCCGCGCTGATTTGCGCCTGCGTGGCGTTCTGGCCCGTTCCAGCAAGGCCGCGCATTGCGTTCATTTGGTCCTGATATACGCCATAAGAGCGGTTAAATTGGTCTGTCTCGCGGCCCACAAAATTGCCGTATTCCTGCGACCCGATGCCCTGCCCAAACCGCATGGCGTCCTTGGCTGCAGCGCCTGAGAAACGCATACCCCGCGCCGATGCCATCCGCTCCATGGCCTTGTTACCTTCGTCCAGGCGGAACTGATAGCCGGGCGATGCCTCAAAAGCCTGCTGGGAAAAGTCAAGGTTCGCGTCGGGCTTGTTCAGCGGCGTATAGTCGAAAGCGTTCTGCGGCTGGCTGTCGATATAGCCCTGCGCGTCCGCGCGCGTGTCAAACGACTGCCCGTTGACCGAAAATTGCATAGGGCTTTCGTTCGCAACCTGGCGCGTACCTGTCTGCTCACCCTCACCGCGTCCGCCCTGCGCATAGATCGCTTCTGTGCTGTAGGTCGGCCCGCTGCCCGTCTGTGTGATCTGCATCGGCCCGTTGCCGCCCGTGCTGGGGCGTGGCCCTAGACCGCTCTCGAACGCCAAGGCCGCAAGGGCGTTGTTGCCGATGTTGCGTTGCGGTTCTGTCAGCGCGACTTGCTGGTCAAAAATATAGCGCTGCGTTTCGTCGGCTTTATCCGCCGCCGCCGCTTGTGACTTTGCAGCCTTGCTTGCGGAAACGCCCTGAATAACGGAGCCGCCAAGTGATGCGCCTGCCAGCCCTAGCATTGGATTAGGCATTATTGAACTCCTGCCAAATTTCGCTAGGGCTTTCGCCGTAGCTTCTATAGATTTCTGGGCCGACCTTAACCGCCCACTCATCGCCGCCGCATATCCACGCGATGACATGCAAAACGTCATAGTAACCCGCCCGCAACATGTAGCTTTTGCACACGTCTGAGGCTGTCCCACGGTCAAGCACGTTGGAGGCTGACCACTTGAGATAAAGGCCCAGCAGCGCTGGCCTTAAAATGTGCGCATTTTGCGCGAAAAAGGGCTGATATTCCTTGCCAAAGGCCAGCCAAGACAACAGAGCGTTGTGGTTTTCACACTTGCCACTGTCCTCCAGGTCGTCCCATTCCTGAATTGCAGTCCATAACTGCGCTGCGAACGTGCAGGCGTCAGCGTTGCCATTGAACCAAACTGCAAAATGATCGTTCATGGTTGCTGCGGTCACGCCGTTTTATACCCGTCAATCTTGACGTTGATCGTTGCCGCCGTTGATGCCGTTGCATCAAGCGTATCTGCCGCGTCCAGGACCGTGCCCAGATAGGCGTGAAGCGTCACCGTTTCATGCGGCCCCAAGGTCACGCCCTTGGCGATTTGTGTGCTGCCGAAAAACAGGTCAAGCGTTTCGACCGTCGCCGCTGTATTGTACGCCTCTGCATAGGTGATTGTCGTCACCGTGGCGGCGGGGCTTGTGACCAGCGTCGTGGACGTGGCCCCCGGCTGTCCGGTGTAAAGATTGCTCTGCGTGCCCATTATGTTTTCACCATCCAGTTAACGCCAAAAACAGGCGGAATAATGCTAAACGGCTGCTGATCGCCGTTGTCTTGCGTTGATATGTTTGATCGCGCCCGCTCGACCTTGATTTCAGCCCGGCCCTTCATGACGTCGCCGCTGACTTCTGCGGGGTCAATCTCAAGGTCTGTTGTCGCGGAATTGACAGAAATGCCCGTCGTCGCGGAATTGGTTGCGCCAGACGCAGGCGTGTTATGATCGCCGCCATCGGCTGATTGATTTACCGCTGTTGATTTTGCTATGCCTGCGTGGGTGTGGCCTGGGTCGTTGATTGTGTGCGTGTGGGCGCTCTCAGTTACTTCGTGCGTGTGGCTCTGCGCCTGGAAGCCGTGGCCATGGCCCTTATCCGTCGCGCCGTGCGTGTGGCCCTTATCTGCAACGGCATGGTTGTGCGTGGGCAGTTCCGTTGTGGTCAGCGTGACCGTTGCCGCGCCCGCCGTGCCGTTAAGCGAAACCAAAGCCCCCGCGCCCATAGCGATGCGGTCGGAATAATCCGGCAGGGTGATGTATCCACCCGTCGCGCCGAATATCTCGGCCAAGTCGGGATAAAGTCGTTCCTCGACAAGCTGCCCGTTTAGAAACAGCCACCCGTCAGGCTCGACTGATGCCGCTGTCATGCGGATTGTTCCGGCCCCGTCGCGCATGTCCTGCACTCTGATGCGGAAACTGTCTAACCAGCGCAGAAATTCGCGGGTGATAAAGACCTTGCCGCCCTTAACGTCCCCAATGTGCGTGTCCCCACGCGGGGCAACGCTGGGAATGTTACGACTAAGCCAGGTCATACTGCACCCCGTGCAAGTCGCTACCCACCGCGTCGGTGATGCTTACCCGCACCTGAAACCGCTGGAACGCGCCAAGGCCGTGCCACTCTGCAGGCTTGCTGTAATCACCCAAGGCACCAAAGCTGCGCCACATTTCAGGCGACCATGTGCGCCCGTCTCTGGATGTTTCAAGCATTACCTGCGGGTCCGTATCGCCCGCCGTGCCGCCGCTGATTTGCATGTGAATGCGCTTCACCCGGACGTGTTCGGCATTATATGCCGGAACGGATACCGCCCTGCGCAATATTGTTTCGCCGTCGTCGGTGTATGTGTTTTCGTCCAGCGTGACGATCTTGCCCGTATCGGTGCCGTAGTATTGCTGAGACCCAACACGGCACCCGCACACAACATACCAAGGCTGACCTTCAACGCCCGTGGTGCGCTCATGCCAAAGGCCCGTTGTCATGTCGTAGCAGAGCGTATTTCCGCTGGTCATGCGGATGGCGTAAAACTTATGTCCGCGTTCCTCGAAGGCAATCGCGCTGTGGATTTCACCCGCCCGCAAGTCTTCCTCAACATCGCGGGTGCTGATGACCTGGGGCGCAACGCCTGTGGCGCGATATGCCACCAGATCGTCGCCGACAAAGAAGACCGCGTTGTCCTCTTTGGCGATGGTTGTCGCCTTGTGCAGACCTCGCTCAATCTTTGCCCCGCTGTTGCGGGCGAATGGAAAATCTGCATCGCCGCTGTTGTACCAGACTTCTAGGCTCTTGCTGCCAAACATCCAGACTTCACCGTGGTCTGAAATGGTGGCAAGCAGCCCGTCCGCATCGCTTTCAGCGGCAGCAAAGTCCAACCCCGCGAATGTCGTCGCGTCGTCCAGGCCCGAAACCGTGATTAAGTCCTTTCGGCCCTGGCCCTCGCCCACGACAACAATATACCCGTCCAATGCCGTCAGCCAAACGGGTGCTGTTACCGCGCCTGTTGCGTGGCTTGTGAGCGTTGCGCCATCGCTGACATAGTAGGTATTCCCGACGATCAGCGCAATTTGCGTGGCGTTCTGCGCAACGGATACATGCTCACTTTTGCCGACTGCGCCGATCACCGCGACCGTTGATCCGACCACTTTGACCAGATTGCCGTTTGCAACCGCGTAAAGGACGCCGCCAAAGCCGAAAACAGCCCGCACAGAGCCGATTACATCAGCCTGGGCCACTGTGCCCCCCCGCGCCATAAGAGACGCAGCAGAAACGCCCTCCGTGGCTCTGGCAAACCAGTTTATGCAGCGCTCTCCGCTGTATCCACGGTTTGACGCTGTTTTGGTGGCAAATGGAATTAGGGGCATCAGTAGAACGCCGCCCGCTGGCCCGCTTCGGCCTCGGCAGTCGTGACCGTGCCGTCGCTGTCGGTATCGCGGCGGTCTGTCCGGTCGTCCGGCAACAGCGCGGCCCTGATCCGCGTCAATGCCCGTGAACGCGATGGCGCGGGAAACCCATAGGTAGACGCAATCTCAGACGCCACCATATCCGCAAACGCCAGAAAGATGTCATCCGGCACCGTCTCAATGGTCCAAGCGATTGTTAGCCCGTGCTGGTCTGACAGTTCGTCAAGGACGCCCTGCATCGCTGTCACTGCATACGCCTTGTCCTCGGCGGTCGGGTCGTCCGACAAGGAACAGACGCCGATCACGCGCAAGGCTCTGGTTGAAACGTCCAGGCTGGTTTTAGTCACTGGCTTTGACCTTCTTCGGGCCGCGCTTCACTTGCTCAAAGTAATCAAGCGCAGCAATCTTTTCCGCCAATGGTTCATTGTCCGAAAGGTCCACCGCCTTGCCCTTTTCAAAGCAAACGCCGCGCAGCGTGATTTCGTACAGATCGCCCGTGTATTTGAATTTCATCTTAGTGCCTCCTAAGCATAGGAAAGGGGCCAGTTTCCCGGCCCCTCAAGATATTTAGGAGTCTGCGACGGATGCAAAGAAACCCGTAACGACGCCATGGTCTTTCAGGTCTGCGGTGTCGGTCGTACCGGAGCCGAACACCATCTTTTCAATGCCGCCCATTTCCATAATCGCGCAGCCCTTCTTGCGGCCATAGTCAAACGTCTCCTCGGCTGACTTCCAGCGCGATGCCACGCCATAGCCAAGCGCCTGGGCACCACAGAAGTAAACCGGGGCCACGTCAATGGCCGCAGCGCCAACGCCGGAGATTACCGCAATGTCATGGATTTCCTTGAAAATCATGCCATCCCATTCGATGTCGCCGCCCTTGAACAGCTTCTCGTTCTGCATACGCAGCGAAACGTCACGCTGGGCCGCAGTAATGGTTGTGTCTGCCTTCAGATCGCGGAACACCAGTGACGGCACGTATACCGTGAAATACTCACGGCCAGACGTTGCCGACATGACGGGCCGGATTTTCGGGCTTGCAGACTGTGCAATGCGCTTCATCAGGCTGGCCGCAGATGCGGTCAACTTGTCGTTGGTGCCGTCGATATTCAGCAGGGAAGCTGAATGATCGTTTGAGGCGTTGTTTGACTTCGCCGCGCCAAACAGTACCCGATCGGCGTTATCAACCAGCCAAGCGTCCTTTTGCGCCTCAGACGCGGTGCCGTAGGCGATGCCGTTGATGTCGCCAAGCGCTGCAATCACGCGGTCACGGGTGTTTTCCATCGCCCATGTCTTGAGCGACATTTTCGCGGCTTTCCGCAAATCAATGGAACTGATTTGGTTTTCCCACGATGTTGAACGCACACCGTGCGCCCGCTCGTTCACGGTCAGCTTGAAAGAACGGCTGTCGAGGTCTTCCTCGTTGCCTTCCAGGGTGCCGCCGTCTGTCTGGCCTGCGCCCGTCAGGCGGTTAACCAGTGCGAAGGTCAGGCTGTCGCCCTTCTTCTTTTTCAGGTCTTCTTTAACCTGAATAATGGAGTTTTCACTTGTCCCCATTTCGCCCGCAAAGCGGTTCTGCTGTACGTGCTCGACAAAAAACTTGTCGTCCCACTGCTGGACCGTTAGGCCCGTCGCTGCTGTTGTCTCGGTCATTTTATGACGCCTCTATGATAAAGGGCGGCTATTCCCCAAGAATGCTTGTTAGGTCCGTTGGGCCTGTAAAGCTGGTTCTGGGTCCGCCGCCTGTTCCGGTTACGTTTGCCATCGACGGCGCGAATTTGCCCGCCGTGTCTCTGGCTTGTTTCGCCACCATTTCCGCCTCAACCTTGGCGCGGATTTCCGCTTCCAGTTTTTGCTTATACGCCGCCGGGTCGCTGCCGATCTCCGTCGCAACGCGCTGCTGATTAAAGAAGTCCATGCCCGCATGAAACGGGCTTGGAGCGCTTAAAAACTGCTGCGATTGCTCGGGGTGTTCGTTGAAGTATTCAAACATGGCATCAACCTGATCTTTGCCGTACTCGCGTTCCGCCATAAACCGGGACATTTCCAGCTTTTGATTGACGGACGCCTGCTCAACAACGCCGCGCATGTGCTTCTGATAACCCTCAGGGTCTTCGAATACGTCTGGCGCGGGTGTTGGTGCGACCTTTGGCGTCGCAAGGCTTTTGAGCGCCTGCAATTCCTGTCGCACTTCCAGCAATGCCGCCAGCGGGACTGTCTGTTCCGGCTTTGGCTCTGGCTTGACTTCGGCTTCTTCTGGTTGCGGTGTTTCTGGCTCTGCGTCCTGCTCTGGTTCCGGTGCCTCTACGGCGTCCGGTGTTTCCTGCTCAGGCTCAACGCCATCGACGATCTGCTCAAGGTCAGACATGGTAGTTTTCTCCAATATCGTTTGGGATTTACGAAACGCCCGTAACGTCGGCGGCACGGTTTCGCCCTTTGCAGTCGGCGGCACTGATACGCCCGTTAAGCCCGGCGGCGGCTAAATTAGGCTAGGCCCGCAAGCGGATAAACGCTCTGGGCCTCGGCCTGCAATTTCTGGGTTTTGGCCTGCGTCTCCATGACGCCCGCCTCTTTGGCGGCAAGATCAAGCTGCTGCTCTGGCGATGGTGCGGGCGGTGCCGCCATCAACTCCAACAACTTTTCCTTCTTCTTGCTTGGCAATGTGGGGTCTGCTTCGATCAGCACCGCAGCGGGGATTGTCGGGCCGTATTTCAACAGCGCCTCGAATACCTCGCCCTGCAGTGTCACCTGGTCCGGCACTTCCTCAAGGATGACATCAACGTCAAGCTGCTGCACGTTGTTGCGCACCTCGACAACCTGGCTCAAACGCGGGTCGCCCGGCTGCAGCATCATCTGCTGCGCAATCATGGCAACTTGCTGTTCGCCGCCTTCCTCTTGCGCCATTTCCTGCAGCTTCTGGCCCAGCGTGATTTGCTGATTGATGCCAACAAAGCGGGCGTTGCTCTCGTCGTCTGTGACGCGCACCCAACGCTCTTCAGTCCAGAACTGCTTGATGCGGTGCCAGATGTGACGATACACCGTGCGCGTGAAGCGGTGCAGGCGGTCGTTCAGGCTGGCAATCTCAATCATGCCGCCCTGTTGCCGCGCCAAGACCGCCCTGCCGCTGGTGCTTTCGCCCGTCTCGCCTGACAGCGCTGCGTTTGCGCCCAACATGTCAATCTCGTTCTTTGCTTCCTGCAGCAATGAAAACTGCGCCGAAAGCTGATCGCCTTGGGGCAGAATATCAAACGGCTTCATGCCGACGCGGGCGGCGTCTTCAAACGCCTCGATGTTCATTTCAATGTGACCATCCGGCAGCGACAACTGCCGTTTCATGTCTGTTACGCTGTCAACAGCGCCCTTGATGCCGTAGGTCTGGCGGCTGGTGCTGGTGTGCAGCGCCTTTGATCTGCGCTTGTTGATTTCGTCTTGAGGGTCGAACATATCGCGCACAATGCCGTAGCGGCTGTTGTCCCTGCCGACATATGCCGATTGCATGATCAACGGGCAAACGCTGTCGCCGTCATCGTCCACATACGGGCTTTCGCCGCTGTCGATCTCTGCGCCCCGGATGAACTTCACCCAATGCCAAACGCCGTCCTTGCGGTGCCACATCAGCACCACGCGCAGGCGGTCGCGCTTGCCGTCGTACCACTTGTTGTTGGGGCGGTCGTCATAGGTGTCTGACGCAAAGTCCGTTGCCATTGCTGACACCAGGTCGGCATGGTCGGGATAGTCGCGCCGAAAGTCTGCGCCATCCATCCAGATCACAACGCCCTTGAAACGGGCATCGCTGAAGTCGTCCTTGCGGCTGAACGGGTCATAAAACAGACGGTCCCACGGGTATTGATTGATCACCACTTCGATTTCGCCCTTGCGGGTCTGTTGGTGGATCACCTCAACGCCGCCGAACCCTTCAACAAGAAAATCGTCATACACGTCTGACCGGATGCCGTCCCAGTCCTGATTGTCACAGACAAATCGGATCGCGTCTGTCACGCTCTCTGCGTCGTCCTGGTGTTCGGGTGTGCGCGGAAATGCCTTGGGGTCTGTGCGTTGCTTGACTTCCAAGCCTTTCAGCCATTCGATCTTGCGCCGAATACGGTTGATGACAACGGGCGGTTGCCCCCGGCTTTTCAACTCGGACACTTCCTCGGCTGTCAATTGGATGCCGTCAACGTAATCGCGGGCGCGTTCACTCTCGGCGCGGGCGTCAATTGTGGCGTCCTCTGCATCGGAGAACCACGTCTCAAACTGGTTGCTGTCGGTTGCGTCTTTTTTCAATTTGTCCACCGTTCTTTACCCGACAATCGCCGCAAGAAAGCCTTCGGCTTCTGCGAACACCTCGGCGCTGTTGGCGTCACATTTGGCGACAATCCGCCAATCATGGTTTTTCGGAACAACCAGAAGCGGGGTATATCTGTTCGGGGGTGTTGTGACGCCGGGGATCAACACAAGATCGCCGCCCATGGGACGCCAGACGCCGCCATTTACAATATCGCGCTTTTCCATTCTGACCGTGACATAGCCAGCCGCGCCGCCCGCGTTGCCGATGCCCGCAATCAAAGATGCGATGAGCCAATAATCTGATGCTGAAATGGTTGTTGCGGCCTTGTCTGACTGCGTGTCGCCCGCGCTGATGGTCAACTTTGTTGCGGCTGCGGTATTTGGCACGCCCGATGTGATGCCTGCCGTGTTGTCGTATACGCTAATCGTGCCGACCAGGGCCGCATAAGGGGCGTTGAACGTCCCGCTGTTTTTGACATAGATGCGGTTGGCCCGTGCAAGCGGCGTTGCCAGCGCCACTTCGGTCTGTCCGTTTAGAACCACGTCCTGCGCCACAAAAGACATGTTGCCGGATGCGTCGATTGTGTGGCCCTCGACAGAAAGCGTCTGCGTCGTGTCAGAGGCGCTGCTGGATGCAACAGCGTCAATGATGTTTGTAGACACAAAGGTTTCGTTGCCCGTTGTGCCTTGGAACTCCGCGACAGTTTCAAATGTCGTGCCGACCGCGATATTCCGCCCGAATTTGTTGAGCGATTTCTTTTTATGCGCGACTGACACAACGTCGCCGTAGTCGTTCAAAATTGTATCTGCGGCCTGATCAATCGCCGGGTTGCCGTAATTCAGTTCTACCATTACGCAACTTTCCAATTGGTGCCCGTGTCGGTGCCGAAATATCTTCGGCCCTTGGGCTGCTCTGTCTGATTTTCTCTGATTGCGATTGGCTTGCGCACTGGCATTTCCTTTGCCACCACGTAGCCTAGGGCGTCGTTCGGGTGGTCAAACCCGCTGCTTTTGTCTGGTTCGCCGTTGGGCGCATATGCCTGCTGTTCAAGTGCCCGCGTTAGTATCGGGCACTTGGCCGTGTTGACGTAGAGCCTGCCGCCTGAAAAGCCGTGGTTAACCGCCACAATGCGGTCGCGCACCGCCGGGTTGCGGTGGTCCACAATGACGCGAAAGCCCGCCGCGCGTAGCAGTGTCAGGTCTGACTTACTGGCGTCCACTGTTTTGCGGCTCTTGCCGCTGGCGTCTGGATAGATGCTGATGCCGTGGCCCGCGTATTTCTCCTGCAGTGTGTCGATCAGCCAAGGCGTATCAAGACCGCCCGCGATTTCATCGACCGCGTGGAGATTGTCGCCGCGCCTGACAAGCACAGTTGATGACATTTCACCCACGTTGAAGTCCTGCCCGATCAGCAGGCGTTCACGGGGCTGGACGGTTTCCGTTGTTGCGCAGGCTGTGCGCTCAAAACTGCTGTAGATTGTGCCGCTGGTCAGGTTGACAAAGCGGCCCTCGATGTAGGCGTCGATCAGCGACCCAGGATAGCTATCCCGCAAGCCCTGCACGTAATCCTTTGGCAAAAACGGGTTGCTGTACGTTGGGGCGCGGAAAACCTCGTATCCGTTGCCGCCGTTGACGACCCAACGGTCATGTGTGAAGCGAAAACCTTCCGGCGTGGTGTAAGCGCAGGCTTGGTTGTGTGCGCCCGATGGTATCTTTTGCCTGTTCCGCGCAATGACCTGGTTCCACGCTGCGCGGGCGTGTGCGGTCTTGAGCGTGTCGATTTCGTCAACGTGCGCCCTGAATGTCTCATAGCCGACAATTCGGCTTGGATCGTCCAAGGTGCGGAATATAAAATCGCCCATGCCGGGGTGGCTGGTGTAAATCGCCTTGTCCTGCGCGTGCGTTTTGTGCCGGATGCCGTTTTCATGCAGCAGCAATTCAATGCGGCCCATGTTGACCAGCTTGAGCAGGTCATAGGTTGGCGCGTAAATCCCGATCAGCGCCGATGCGCCATGGGCCGCGTCTGCAATGGCCCGCCAGCCTAGCGTTTGTGTTTTGCCTGATCCAAAGCCACCGACGAAAGCGGGATATTTTGCTTGGCTCTGGAAAAACTCAGCTTGCGGGCGTGTCAGCGTCACTTGGAGGCGCATCAACAATCCTCACGTCTAGCCCTGTCACAGGCGTGATTGGCTGCCCGTCCGTGGTGTGATCAACTGACTGCTTGGGCGTTCCGTGCGCCCGATCTTCGCTGTCTTTGAACAGCTTGAGGGCGTTTGCGTCGATCATTTCCAGCAGATCAGCACCCGCGTCTACTTTTTCCTGCATAAGGGAAAGTGCCTGTGCGCGGAGTGATGCGGATATTTCCGCCGCTTTATACTCGTTTTCGCGCTGTGCGCTTGTCTTGCCTGCGAGGTTTATCGGGTTGCCGTTTTCTGCCCCGAAGCGGGTTTCCGGTGACGGGTTTGGATTGCCCTTGGGCATTGTGTCACCTCGTTTAATGTCCTGAAACGCAAAATGCGCCCTGCATTTCTGCTAGGCGCACTTATTCGCGAACAGAAATACACGATTTGCGGCCCCGCGTCAATACCCTCCCATGACATCAAGCGCCCTGCGCAGCGCAATCAGATCGTTGGGCTTTGCGCCTGCCAGTTTTGCGCACTCGATTTCAAGAATGGCGGTTTTGACCATGCCGATCCGCCTTTCAATCGCCTGATATGCTGCCTTGGCTTCTGGATTGCCGTCACCTCCATCAAAGCCCCCCACGCCGCCCGCCAGACAGGATTTAAACCCCGCAAGGTCCAGTTCGGCCACCCATGCCGCCCGCACCTCTTGGAAAGTCCTGGCGGCTTGCTCCTGCGCTGTTGTGATCTGCCTGCCCTGGTACAGTTCCCCAATCATGTCGCTTGCTAGGTCAACAATCGGCTGCATGTCCTTGCCCATGCCGCTTGGCTCTGCCCAGCAGCCGTGACGCAAGCGCTCCCATGTCGGGCGCGTTGTGGGGGCTGTGCGTAGCGTCACTGCCTCCTTGGGCTGGACGTCCTTCGGCATACGGAATTTGCGCTTGTTGCGCTTGCGGGCTGCTTTGCTGCTCATTTGAAGTGCCTCTCTGCTTGGGCCTCTGGTGTTTGTTCCGCCTCTCTGGCGTCCTTCCATGCCTGTAGGAAGTCCACGCGGGCCTGTAGGGCGGTGTTGCGCCTGTCCTGCGCTGTCATGCGGACCCAATCGCGTTGTGCGATTTCGGCCTGCGTCATGCGGCATTTTTTCAGGTGGCGGTTTTCCTCGCGCAACTCGCTGATCAAGTCGGCCAACTGTGCGATTTTATCGGCATCGGTCATAAATCCATCGCCCCTTGCTCTGCCTTTTTTGGCGGTTCTACAAAAAGGTCTGGCTGGTCATATGCTTTCTGGACGCGCTCACATGCGATTTGGAAATATTCGGGGTCCAGTTCTATGCCGATGCCCTTGCGGCCCAGCTTGGCGCAGGCAACCAGCGTTGTGCCGCTGCCCATGAACGGGTCTAGGATGGTTTCGGCGTCTCTGACGTGTTTGACGCTGCGAACCATGACGGCGATGGGTTTTTGCGTGGGGTGCTGCGCGCCCTCAATCATCAGGGCAACGCGGTTCTGTTCAATAATCCTAATCGCGCCGCCTTGGTTGGAATAGGCCAGTTCGCCGTCTGATTGACTGATCCGCTGGCCTTTGTCCCACACAAGCCAGCCTGCGGCGGGGGGCAACATTTCAGCAAAATAATTTCCGCCCCAGATTACTTGCCTCTTGCTCATTTCTAGCATCATATCAAAGATTGCTTGGGTGGGCCGCGTTACATCCCAGCCCTTGAACTCGTATGCCTTACGCCCGCCGTTTCCGCCTGTAGTTTGTTTTTGACCGTCACGGCCAATCCCATAAGGCGGATCAGTAACCACGGCATCCACCTTGCCCAGCAACGGCATCACCTCAAGGCAATCGCCCAAGATCAGCCTGCAATCGCCTATGCGTTCCTCGCGTTTAATCGCGCTCATGTGTATCTCCTGAAAACTGCTCGGATGATCCATGCGCGGGTGAATGAGAGGACGAAGAACATCGCCGTCACGCCTGCGCTGCCTGCTGCGCTGTACCCCAGCACAAAGAAGGTTGCGGCCCATGATGCGGCCAAGCCTATGATGGCGTTGGTCAGGGCTTCTGCTGCATCAGTCATAGCTTGGCCCATGTCGCTACAAAGCGGTCGTTTCGCCGGATTGTGCCAACGCGCACAACCTCGCCCATTTTGCGCAGGTCGTTTAGGCAGTTGCGCATGGCGTTCGCATCCATGCCGATTTCTGCGAATGTCTTTTCGGTCAGGTCGGCAACGGTCGTTTCGCCCTGCATGGCGTCAAGTACGCGCTGGCGTCGTTCGGAAACCTTGCCGTCGATGTGAGCGCTGGAAAGCCGCTCAGATGGCCCCCAAATGTTTTGCTGACCCGCGCTGCCCTGCTTTTTGACAAGGCCACGCGCTGACAGTGTGTGCAGCCCCCGCGCAACGCTGGCATTACTGAAATTGATGCGGCGGGCGATGGCTGCTGACGTGTCGCCGTTCTTGATGTGCTTAATTATGAGCGCCTCAAGCGGGCTTGCTGTGAAGTTGTTCATCGTCGGGGGCAAGCGGGCGCGGTGGCCTTCATCCCTTGCCAGCTTCCGCATTGCCTTGCCGTAGAGTGTTTCTAGGTTGCTCATGTTTTTATTCTCTCCAGGCGTTCCAATGAAATTTTGATTGCTGCCTCTCCGTATCCATTTTCGCGCAGGCGGTCCTCGGTCCAGCCGCACAACAGTCTATTCACGCATTCGCGTATCTGCGTTTCCCTGTTGCCCGATATTTTAAAGCTCTGTGTTGGCATCTGTTTCATTTGGCGGGTCTCCTATAGGTCGGGGATTGGATCGCCCCCAGCGGCCCAATTTATGGGGTCTTTGGGTTTGATGCGGGTGACGTTTGCGCCGGGGAAATGCTTTTTGGTTTCCAAGACCAGCGGCGTTGCCAGTTTTTGCTGCAAGGCCAGCCCCGCTTCGTGAATGTTGAAAAAGGTCAGGTCGGGCCGTGCCGCTTTGGCGGCTTGCCATTGGTCGCCGTCGATCAAGATGCCAAAACGCAGCGCGGGGCGGTCGTCGGTCTTTTCGGCATAGCCTTCGATGAAAAGCCCGCTGGCTGGCTTGTGGCCTGCTTCAACGGCTTCCTGTTCCAGTTTGGCTATGCCGCGGATGCAGACGCCCGCCCATTGCTCGACTAGGGGCGCGTCACGGGCTTGGATGGCTTCGCTCAGTTTGCCAACGCAATGCCCGTACTTTCGCGCTATCTCTGTGCTGACCAGCCCCGGCAATCTGTCGATGCCCCACTTGCGGTTTGCGTCGTTCGTTGCCTTGTCGAAAGGGGCGCAAGCGAAGTGGCAGGCGCTTTCCGCCGCCGTTGCTTCTGGGTTGAGAATGCCATCGGGTTTTTGCGTCTTTTCACGGCGCAGCGGCTTGCCTCTGTTGTACGTCATACCCCGCCCCCCAAAATGCCGTCGAAGGTCAAAGGGCACAAATCAAACGCAGTTCCCGTACATATTTTATATTTTACCTGTTTTTGCCCCTTTTGGGCCTTTTTAGCCCCTTTTTCACATTCTACTGCACCCCCCTCTTTATTTGTGCCCTTTGTGCCCTTTATAAGAATACAGTAGTCAAAACAGTAGGTTACAAGGGCACAAATGGCGCTTTCCAACTTGTGCCCCATTTGTGCCTTGTGCCCTCCAAAATCCATTTGTGCCCTTCCACTTGTGCCCTTTTTTTCAGAGGTCATTTTCGCCCTCCGATGTGTCCAGAATTGACCGAATTTCGGCTGGTGTGGCGTTGCCCAGACGGGCGCTTTTCTTGAAGCAAATCCGCCGATTTCTGCCCTTCCATTTCACGGGTTTTGGGTAGCTGACCCAGCCTGCTGCTTGCAGCGCGTTTGACACTCTCTTAGTTGCCAAGCGCTGCCCGCCAAGCGATGCGATGGCTTCATTCAGGCAATCTGTGGCAAGCACGGTTTGGGTCACGCCATGCCATCCAAGGTCGATGGCTTCCTCCACGTCCACCTGATCGGGGGATCGGGTAGATAGGATCATCGCGCTCTTGTGTTCGCTTATGTCCGGCGCTGCGACCCGGTTAAAGTCGCTCAAGTCCACGTCCAGCAACCAGCCCCGCAGCACGTCCGGCTGCGTGTCAATCGCACTGTGCAGCGCCACCCAATAGGCGTCGTCAAACTCTGCAAGCATGTCATCGCGGCTCTCAAACTTGGTGCGGAATACCCCCCACCGCCTGTCGCCATCGTCCAGCGCCAGCGCGTCCATGTAGTTCGTCAGCGCCATGTAGTTGGTGACATTCACCACTTGTTTGCCGTCCTTGCCCTTGCGGACAATTTCAACTGTCTCGTTGGTGATCAGCGGCTTTAGCTTGTTCATGGCATCGTGTCGGCTGTTGCCGTGGACGCGGATTTCCTCAAGAACTTTGACGCAAGACCCTTCGGCCCATCCGGTGAAGTCCGAAAACATGGCTTCTGGGGATACTGGCCCCACGTTTGCCTTGCCCATGACCGCTGCCAGCATTTTTGCCAGCGTGGTTTTGCCGTCGCCCTGGACGCCTACGATAATGGGTGCCCAAAGTATTTTCATCCCGGGGTTTTGGACGTTGTGCGCAATCCACTGGATTACGATGCGGCCATGATCGCCCAAGATGGTCATGATGTGCTGTTGACAGATGCGCCATGCTTCCTTGGCTTCCCATTCGGGGTCAGCGCTTGGCACTGACTTGACGCGGTAGCTGTTGATAAAGGGGATGCCCTCGCTCATGATGTGCAGATCACCCGCGCAATCGGGGCGGTACATCGTGCTGTGCGCAACGGTGCCGAATAGGTATTCGATCAGTGTTTTGGATGCGGGGAATTTCTTTTCAACTGTTCCATTGGCGGTCTCAAAGCTGACAAGGCCAACATGCGGGGCCATGGCGAGATTGAAGGCAGCAACGCCCATCGCCTGCCCAGTTGCCTGATGGTAAAATTCATTGTCACCTGACAGGAATACCCACTTTTTCAGCTTGGCATTGCCCGCGTCCTGTTCGTCCACGCTGGGGGCCGCTTGCTGCGGTGGTGTAGGGTTGCCTGCCTCTGGGGCGCTTGGCGTCTCTGGTGCGCCAAAATCGCCCTCTAAGCTGTCACTGTCGGGCTTGCTGGGGTCAGTGACCTTTGGCGGGTCAACCTCGCGCCCGTAGGCCCGCACCGCCGCCTTGTAATCGCCCTGATGCTCATAGTGAACAAACAGGTCAAAGCCATCGCCATAGCAGCAATATTCCTTTTGCGCACCGATGCCTGCGGCAAGGTCTGATCCTGACAGGCTGACCCATGCGCGGTTCTCAAAGACGCGCACCGCATAGCTGCCGCTTGCCTGGTTCGGGCTGTTCCAGTGGTCGGATCGGCCCTGCTGTTCATAGCCATACTTGAGCATGAGCGCGGCCAGGTCATGGCGCTCGTTGAATATCTCAACCGGGGTGGCATCGTCGCCCAAGTCGCGCTTGGCAGCGGCCTTGGCGTGGCGCTTTTCAATCTCTGCGGCTGCTGTTGTGACGGCAGCGCGGACGGTCTGGCGGCGTTTATATATGCGGCTGTCCGGCTCTATCTTGAGCGTCCGGCCTTTGTTGAGGTGGTGCGCGTAGAACAGGGGCTTGCCGTCGCTGTCGCGCTTTTCGGGCGGGACGTTGGGCAGAAAGATCAGCTGGCCTGTGCGCTCTAACGCACGGTCGCAAACAATGCCGTCCATCTGGTAAAGATCAAAGATGGCGCTTTGCGTCTCCTTGTATTCCACGCCGGGGATGGCTGGCGATGTGAAGAACAGCACCCGCCATTTCTGATTGTCGGCTGTCGCGCTGCTGCTGCTGTAAACGATGTATGACGTTTCGCTGCCCACGATGGTTTCGGTGATGCGCGTGACTTCCTCAAGGCTGTGATTGCCCTTGTCTATATCGACGGGCAGAACGTGAAATTGACCGTTAAGGCGCTGCGCTTCGTGGCTGCGGGCGTCCGGCCCGTTATAGTCGGACCCGATGAACCACGGCGCTTGCATCTTGGGCAGGCTGTCGGGGTTTGCCGCCTGCGCTGCAATCATCTTGGCCGTGACGGTGCCGTAATCCTGCCCGGCCTTGCCGCTGGGGTTTGGCGCATCGCCGTTGCGTGTTGAAATGGTCAGGGCGTGGGTATCGCTCTGCCCATTGCCCGTCACCATCTGCGGGCTTGTGGCTTGCACTGTCATTACTCAGCCGCAAACGTATCATAGGTGTCCACCAGGTCGATTTCGTCCGCGTGGCTGTCAACGCCGCACTCTGCAATGCAGCCCTTCAACATTTCCTCGGCCTTGTCCCAGCCGACAACTGCCTTGCAGTATTCGCGTTGGGATTTGCCCGTGTGGGGCCAGAAATTAACGGTAATGCTGGTGCCTTCCAGTTCGTCGCCCACGATGGTTTGAACGTGCCAAGGCGCTTTTTCTGGGGATGGCTGGAAAAACTCCACCTGCGGAAAACGGTAGGTCAGTTCTCTGAACCCATCGTTATTCTCAAGCTGCTGGAAATAGTCGTCTCTGCGGGGATTTGCGAAAAGTTCCATTTTCGTGCCTCTGTGTTATTGATGGCACCGCTCACCCTTTGGTGAGTCGGTCGGTTGTTCGGCTGGCACGGGGCGGCGTTGTGCTTGGAGGCTGGTGCCGCCCCGTGCGTTAGTTAAAACGGAATTTCATCGTCGAGGATGCGGTCCGTTTTTGCTTGCGCGGCAAAGTCTGCGCTTGGCGGCAGGTCGTCCACGATTTCGGGTGAGCCAAAATCATCACCCAAGCCATCGCCGCCGTATTCGGCCTTCGTGACAACCACGGCATCCAGCAACAGGCTGATGCCGCCGCTCTTGTCTTGCGGGTTGGTTGCCGCAAAGGCCAGGACGCGCACATGGCCTTCTGAGCCGCCCCAGATGGCACGATCCTCAAGCGGGCTGTGATCGGCCTTCACAACGGTTGGCACCTTGTTGATTTTGCCATCGTTGGACATTGCGCCTTTCTTTGCGGTGAATTGCGCGGTTTCGGTGTCGTTGCCCTGTTCGTCTTTCAGCTTTTTCAGGCCAAAGACGGTTCCGAAGTCCGGCAGGCGCGAATTGCGGCTGCGGCAGTCGTTATAGTGGGCCTTCATTTCCTCAAAGATGCCTTTGGCCTCGCTGTAGGGCATGGTCCAGGCCAGTGAAAAGCCTGCGCCTTGGGCGTTTGCCGGGCATGGTTCGCTCTTTTCCGTGTTGGGATTGTAGCGGTACGGCTGGTCGAGCCGGGGCCATGCAAAGGTCACATTTTTGAAAACGAATTTCTTGAAGTCAGGGTTGGCCATTACGTATTCCTTCCGTATTGCTGGCGTGTTTATGGCTGCTAGTTGGGCCGCAGCCTTGGCCGTTCTCTCAGCGGCTTCTATCGCCCCCTTGAGAATTGCTTGCTGATCGCGGTGCGCTTCTGCAATGTCGTCGGCCATGCTGCTGTCAAACAGAAACAGGGCGTCGATCATCAGGCTTTCTGCAATCAAATATTCGTCGAGTGTTTCAAGCGTTTCGATGCCTTCAATGGCTTCGATGATTTGGCGCTTGGTGCGGTCTGCCCGCGTCCAGTTGGTGAAGCGAATGCCCATTGTGTCGTCCACAATGTCAGACTTTGGCGTGGGGGCGGCGCTGGCGTCGTCGGTGTCCAGCCCGGCAAAGGGGTCTGCGTCAAGCACATCAAAGGTCATAACTCCACCTCATTGAACCCGATATGATTTGCCCGCATAAATTCGCGCGTTTCCTCGACACTGCGGACGACTGCCACGCGGTAGCCCTTGTGCCGCAGCATGTCATGCACGGCGGTCTGCGCGGGGCTGACGCGGCCTTTTGGGGCTTTCACCTCAAGAAAGAATGGGCCTGTCGTGGCGAAGGGCAGCACGATCAGGTCAGGAAAGCCGGGCAACATGCCTGCGCTCTTGTTGCGCATGGCGGCAATCATGCCAGCCTTGCCGCGCTTGCCGTGTTC
>Ga0208643_1000047_pt1 | contig 68946 bp, 97 predicted proteins | sample VirMetDEL_Nov_12_FD_184516 | JGI IMG/M metagenome (GOLD analysis project Ga0208643, IMG submission 184516) | Aqueous microbial communities from the Delaware River and Bay under freshwater to marine salinity gradient to study organic matter... | ecosystem: Environmental > Aquatic > Marine >...
GATTTTCCTCCATAATTTGATTTTTTTAATTTTAAAAAAGCTCCGCAGCTAAAAAATAGATACTGTAGATAACAGTAGATACGATGTCATACGAGTACGACACATATCATCTGCCGTTATATAGAATCTATAAACTCTTGGAAATTATCACCCTCTAGTCTACTTGAGTACCACCTTACTCGCATCCAGTTTTTAAATTCCTCGAAAGACATATGACACTTATTGCACAGGATCTCTAGATTCTTCATATCCCATGAAAACTCTGACATTCCGACCTCTTGTGCATACTTTACTGACACTATATGAGACGCTGCTAGTCCCTCACCATTAACACCACACCTTTCGCAGAACAAGTAGCCCTTCAAGTCAATAAACATTACCTTGTAGTCATGCTTAGTAGCAGTAGTTTTCTTGTCTATTGCTCGCTTGGTTACTCGTTCTCCGTTAGATGTTTGGTATGTGTTCATTTTTAGAAAGGAAGATCATCGTCGGCTGATGAACCACTCTCTACTGGTGGCGCAGTAGCATCTTCAGTTCCTACTTTAGTTACTCTCCAACAAGATAGGCTAGTGAACACTTTATCTGCACCATCTTTTGTGTAGTGGTTGCACTTTAGTTGAAACTCCACATCCACCATATCTCCAACCTCATTAAATTCAACGAATTTATCTAAGTGCTCAACGTAATCTTTTCCTTTAAATAGTTCAAACTCCACTATATTTGACCATGCCTCTCCTGTGTCTATTCTAAATGACAACTTTTCTGCTCCAGAGTCGAATGACATCTTATCTGATATTGAAATAATTCTTCCTACTATATTATAATTTGGCATAATGCACTTTTGAAATGATAAAAAAAAGAGGGGAGTAAATCACTAAAAAAACTCCCCTCAACCAACTAAAACTAAAAATATGAAATTATCTTATAAGGCAACACCCTCCAACTTCTGCCACTCTCCAATGGCGAAGTCAGAAAGCTGCTTTAGATTCTTATCTTTATCTAACATAGACGCATCCTCTATTAATTCACAGAGTCTATCTGAGTTATATTTTGACTCATGACTCTTGTTGCTGACGTTGTAAACTGCCGCAAGTATACTGCTGATACTATCAATATCAAACTCATCTAAGCCATTAAATGACTGTCCGAGATCAATATCTGTTAAGTCTCTCAACTCTCGGTATACAAATTCTAATGTTAATTCATTCATTTCGCTGTCTTTTTAAAAAGAAGAAGTTCAGATGGCAGCGAAGCGTATCGAGCATTGAGAATGTCGAGCATCCGAAGCTTCTTCTATATCTTTTGTTGAATTGCTTCGCTGATACAAATATAGTTCTTTTTATTTAAAAAAAGACTTCTGATGTGTTTTTATTCATTTTATTTTCAACAAAGTCTTTTGAACCACCCATCCAATCGTTTTGATCGTGCAGTTTTTCAAACCTAGAGAAGTTAGGAACAAATGTGCATTCTACTACGTCAGTTCCTCCATTTCTATTTTTAGCAATACTAACATGAGTAAGACCCTCTGTTGCCCCTTCGATTCCGTAGTAATCATCTCTATGAAGAAATATTGCTATATCCACAGACTCTTCTATCTCTCCAGAACCCCTAAGGTCAGACAATGTTGGTATCCTAACAGTATCCATAGTAGGACGTTTTAATTGCCACAGCAGTATTACAAATATATTTAAGTCTTTTGCTATCTCTTTCAGTGCATTACACGTAGCACCGATCTCTTCGTCTGATCTCTTATTGCCAGTGAGTAGATTGTGTTTCATTAGCTTCCCATGATCGACTATCATATACTCTAATGGCGTTTTTGCCATTATGCTCATCAGCTTACTCTTTAACGCTAGAGCATTTATTCCTGTCTTATCATCAAAGAAAAACAATTTATCCATCATAGAGAATAATTCGTCAAACTGAACAGAATTATACTCACCTAACTCAATCTCTCCATCGACAAGTTTTGAAAACTCTATCGAATATCTACAAGCAGCCGTTCTCTTCCACCCCTCAACCGTAGTCATCTCTAAGTTCTGAAACAGCCCTGCCATACCTTGATTAGCTAAGTTGTTCTGGATTGTAGTAGCAAACATACTTTTACCCATAGATGGTCTAGCACCAATCACCACTAAGTTTCCTTTCCTTACCTTGACCACATCGTCTATCGCACTTATTCCTGTCATTCCCACACCAGACTCGACTTTACCTTGAATCTCGTCTAAGAATTGCTTTTTTATATCAGATAGCGATCTAACAGGTGTAGTATCTACAGATTCATTCAGCCCTTTCTCTAGGTTTGCTATTATTTCTGCGTTCAGTTTCTCCCCTTTGTAAGATTCACTTAAAGCCTCATGACTCAACCTTATAATCTCCCTTGTCTTAAACCGATCGACGATTATCGAAACATGGCTATCTATTCCAGAGAACGTAGTAGGGTTTGATAAATCAAGCAGTGTACTTATCCCACCAATAGATTCAAACTTACCTTCCTTCTTTAAATCTTCCATTATGGTAATCGTGTCAATAGCTGATCCTGCCTTGAATAGCCTCTCCATTGAAGCGTAAATAGTTTGATGCTTGTGCGAGTAGAAACACTTGGAAGTAAGTTTTGACTCGTGAATAATGAATAGAGATCCTGTATTCATTAAATTGCCTATAACTATCTCTTCAGACTCTATTGCTTTTGGTTCTCTATCTCCTTGCATTGTACTTGCTTTTTGGTTGAACTGATTCTTTATTGAAGTTTCTGCTTGCCCAAGCTTTTAATCGCCTGGCAGTATCCCATGACTTATTTGTAGTTAACCTCAGTTTACCACTTGCTGTAGGTTCACTCCAGTAGTTGTAAAACTCTAAAAGTAGAGGATTAGTGTATTCTGCCCTAAAATTACCTAACTCTAATTTAAAGTCATTCTCAGTCCACTGTTTGAATGTTTTCTTTTTAGGAGATGTAGGCGCAGGAGCTTTAGCGACCTCTTTCTTATTCTTTATATCATTTACATTAACAGTAACAGTATCATTAACAGCGAGTTTTGCGAGGTCTTGCGAGGTTAGCGATCGCTCTTCTCGCTTAGCGACATTTTGCGACATTTCTTCTGCATCTTCTAGTGTAAGTTCTCCATTAACAACCTTAGTGTAAAGTGCTAAGTGGTAGCGTTTTAGGTTACCCTTTCTACCAGATATACTTCTTTCCCCTTTCTTTTCACTCCACGTACACAAGTCTCTTTTTAGTTGCAATTCTATTGGTTTCCATGCTGTCAATATCAACCTATCGTCCATAATCGGACTCATATCGTTCACGTATTCCAAGAGATGTTGGAAAAGCATACCCTTCTCTTCATTGGTTAAATGCTCTATAGAGTGTATCATGTCAGCGTACAGAACAAAGCTTTTTTTATCTTTTGCCATTATGATTTTATTTTATTGATATGACTATTCAGTGCTATCTTATATGCCTGTGCAGCTTCTCGTTCTTCAATAAAGTAACCTAAATGCTTCGCTTTTCCATTGATATAGATTCTCGACACCCATTTCCCTAAATTACAATACCAAGAAACCCCAATATGCTCAGAAGTTCCACTTTTTTTGTCTTTACTTAGATTCTCTCTGGTAGATATCAACTGTAAGTTTTCTACCCTATTGTCAGTCTTAATATTGTTAATGTGGTCTACCACTACCTTATTTCCACTAGGAATGTGATCTAAAAATGACATTGCTACTAATTGGTGTACGGAGACTGCTCTCTTCACACCAAGTTTAGTAAGTGTAGTACCTAAATAGCCATAGACGTTAATAGATAGTGATTTTACTTTACCGTTGAATAATCTACCATTAGAAGAAAGTCTATCAAGAGACCGTATCCTGCCCATTGAAGACGCCATGTAAAGTCCTTCATAGTTTGGTATTTCACGCCAAACCTCCGTTGATTCATATTTTTCCATATTAAAACAATAAAAAAGGCTCAATCTCAGTTGACGCATCTACTCGTCAGCCGAAATTAAGCCTTTGTTTTCTTTGATCGTACAAATGTAGATGACGTACGTTGATGCAAATATAACTAAAAAAAACGTTCTGGAGGCTTAATCTCTTGATATATGTGCTTTTTCTCTCCTTGAGTTAGGTTTTTAGGCTTGTATCCATTGAGTTTTGGGTCGTTAGGAGTAAGCGCACCCTTTGTTTTGTACTCCTTTATTTTCAGCCTATCATTCAAATAAGATATCTTCCTCACGTTATAATGCTTCCGTACTGTAATGACAGAACAATCTGATATCTTTGCCATCTCAGATATAGGAATCTTCAGCCTATTTGCTATAATAAAGTCTATCTGCTTCTTAGTTAAATCTTTTCTCATTATCAGTTTTTGTACTTATAAATAATTTCAATTGGAATATCTAAGTCGCCCTTGTCTATGTTCCTTATTTCGTCATACACTTTGTCTAAGTTTTTTGGGTCGTTAAGTCTAGTATCAACAAACCACCAATTTAGTATATCTCTCCTATCTTCCTCTGTCATTTTCTGAATTTTAGTTTAATAAGTTCTTGAGTTGTTCCTCAAACTGCTCCAGATCGTCATTTGAGCCGTTCTGAGCCACTTTTGATATATATTGGTCTACTATGTTATTGAGACTCGCAATTAGCCCTGTAAGTGACTTGTCTGACTCTCTGATCCTTTTACGCAGTTTAGCTAATTGTTTAGCATGATTCTTTTCGAGAACCTTTAGCCGTTTCTTGAAGTAATTAGGATCGCTTGTATCTTCCACGCACTGAATAGGGATAGCGTATACCAATTTTTCTTCTGACTTATCCTCTGGAATCTCAACGTATACAGAACTGCCATCTTTGTCTACCATTACGACATTGACAATCTTCTCTGCTAGTAGGGCAGCTATAGATCTCCTTTGATCCATATTCCTGTAAAACTTTCTAGCCTTGAAGATTTCTCTTATGTCTCCATACCCTCTTAACAGAACATTGTCGCCTTCTTTCATTTTACATCATTTTTAAGATAAGGAATACCATCTCTTCTGTATTCTTATTTATAGAGTACGTAACATTCTTACCATCTCGCTTAAACTTAACTAATCCCAACTCTTTCATTAATCCCAATTTACGAGAACACATCGATTGCTCAATACGAAGATTGCAATACAACTCGGTTACTGTCTGTGGAGTTTGGGATAGCCTTAAATATATTGACCTTACCGTAGAGTTTGATAGGGACTTCCCTATTATCTCCATTCGTTTAATTTTCCTTCTGTTAAAGAATATATCGTCTACCGTATCAAATTCTATTACTCTATTCATTTTATTTGCTTAATTCAGTTAAATAATCGCCAGTAGCTACCATACTTTCCTTTCTACTAATCTTTACGTCCAATACGGTATCTTTGTATGCTTCTAGCCTTCTTGTGTACTCTATGATCCACTCTGGATCTTTCAGTACCTTCTTTATAATCAGTCTGTCTAATGCTCCAAACTCATCATACTCATCCCCTGCCATGTAGTCGTTCTCATTTAAAGTGAACACCAAGTAAGCAACAGGTTTGTCAAACAGAACCATATATGCCTGCATTTGATGATAATACTCTTTTTGCGCTGCATCCAGGTTCGGATCGCCAGTAGTCCTATCTGTCAACTCGAACGCTCTTTGCTTGTTGAACGTAAATGCATCATACGGATTCTTAATGTCAATAATACAATCAGTTTCATCACACACTATATCTGGCGTTCCTCTAAGAAGTAAGTCACAATCAGTCTTAGTCTCTTCGCACTTCTTAAAGTTTCTTCCTGTAACTGCATTCAACTGAGTAATACTAAATGGCTCATTCGCTATACCATGATTAGTGTACTTTGAATTAGTGTTCTTCTCTACTTTGTACGACTGAGCAGTAAGAGATTCCTCAATAGCAGTTCTTACAGTCTTGCCTAACTTCGGATTGTCTCTGCGATCTATAAGGTCTTGTAGTTCAGCCTCCATGTTATCTGTCAATGGCTTATATGGCTTTCCTTTGTCATCTGAAGCAGCAATCATCGCTCCGTTCTTACGCTCAAGCAAAGTACTCAGTTTGCTAGACTGAACATCACTCAGCCCAAACTTACCACTCATAAATTTACTAGACGATGAAGCATGGACGAATACCTCCATGTCAGCAATATCCTCTGTGTGGCTACCACTTTTCATCTCTGATGACTTCGGCTTCTGAACCTCCATCTCTAGCAGCACATCATACATATCATCGTCTGAGTCAGAAAGCCCTTGAATGCTATCCATCCATTTATTATCCGTAGATTTCATCAGCCTTGTTGTTTAGTTCTGATCCAAATATCTTACCGATCTTCTTCACAGCGTTAGAAAATGCAAAACCCATAGCCGCAGGGACTACTTTGTGCAACCCTGTTGCATTTATACGTTCAAAATCAATAGCATTCCTAGCACCACTAATTTGCTCTTTTGTCTCTTTGTCGTACTTTGCCGCCTCAAGTTGTATTGGAGCAGCACCAACTCCGCAGTAAGACATCCACCCAAAGAAAGGGTGAAGTACCTTAACCTCAACGCTCACTACAATACTGTTTCCTAATATCTTAGGCTCTCCTTGCTGAATCACTTGGTGTGCAGGGAACAACTCTCTCAGTAATGACTCTCCTATTCTAATTGGTACATACTTAATCTTCTGACCAAAAGACTTTTCTTTAATCCACTCCGATTTTGGTGAGTGAGCAATAAGAGCCTTCAGTTCTTCATTTGTATTGTACTTAGCAACCATGTCGAAACCGCCTTCATCGTTAGATACTTTCCTTTGTGGGAATAATTCATAAGGAACTACTTGCCCTTTGTGTTCTATTAGTTCCATATTACTTAGCGTTTTTTAATAGTTCAGAATTAGCCTTTACTACACCCTCTAGTTCGATAACCTTATCGCAAAAACTGGCAACACCAAGGTCGATCATAAGGAGGTACACCTGGTTCTTGTGTATCAACCCATCAGATACTCTATCGTATGCTGCTTTATACCGATCACAGAACTCCAAAAGTCCTATTGGCATCAAAACAGTCATCCTCTTAGACTCATTATCTTTAAAATTACTCATTCTTAATTCACTCATGATATTCAATTGTTTAGTTAATAATTTATTAGAACTCAAATATACAAATAAATTATTCTTTATTGCAACTATTTAATAAATACTTGTGAAATAAAATAAAAAAACACCTACTGAATTAACAATAGGTGTTAGGTAATTACAAACCAGAATAAAAAAAAGTATATTATTGCGTAGGCTCGTAGTCTTTAGGTACGATTACCTCTAGTTGCTCTATGGCTGCTTTTAGATTGGGTATTGCTCTTTCTACAATGTCCTCTTGTGCATTTCGCATCTTTGGAATCCTTTCTTCTAAGTCATCCCAGCTTTCTTGCTGCTTGTCTAATGCGTTCTTGAAGTCGTTTAAGTGAGAATGTGCTATTCTCATAGCTTCTTCTTTGGTTTTTCCTTCCCATCTAGTTTCAGTGGTTGCTCCATCCTCTTTCCTATACGAACTAACTGTCAAGTTGCAAGTTTCGTCTTTGTTCTCTGTAAATGATACCTTTACCATACTTTTTGATTTTAATGATTAAAGGACAAATATACAATAAGTATTGCAATAAAGCGACATAACACCTTATCGCAATACTTATATGTAATCTTATTTAGCATCTTCGATAGCGTGTCTACCTCCGTTCTTTGTAAAACCGTAGATAGTGATAGCTGCTCCTGCAATAGTCTCGACTGCTGCCCAAATACCGTCTAGATTTTGATTGGCGAACTCAAAAATATCCACGAAGTTGTCTAATCCAAATAAAGTCAACACAGTACCTACCGCAGTAAGGATGTGTCTAATTGCTGATTTTGTCATAATAAATATATTTAATGATTAAAAAAAATTATTGTTGATCTCTAATTATTATTCTGCGTTCTACCTTCCTTTTCATTTTTTTAAAACTTTTCAATTCTTCTTGTAACTGAATAATCATATCGTCAATGTGAATTAAGTTTTCATCTAAACTTGTGTTAATTCTGTCGTAGACAATTGTCAAGCTATCTTTCAAAAATACTGCGTCTGTTTCTGCCATCGGTTTATATAACGATGTGCGTGTTATGTCGTCGTCATATTCAACTATTCTAACTTTACTTTCATCGCCAGACCCTACGATCGATATCGCATACTGAGCCGTAGATGTAAAACTAAACGCCGCTAAAAAAATTATTAAAATTACTTTCATTTGTTAAAATATTTATTGATTAATTGATTCTATTTAAAATGAGCCTTACATCATTGTATGTATAGTCAGCGTCAGTTGTACTGTCTAACTCTAAAGATATAGCATCGTTCGCCGATAGGTTCAAATGATACGTATAGGCAATGGCTGAATTTACGTCCGCCGCTTTTATTTTTACAGACCTATCTAGTGTCCCATTTATTAAAATATTAACAGACAATATTTCGTCGGCCGTATAGCTACCAATATTACCAGAAAAAGACACCTCCCAAATCCCAGCATTAGTAACCTCGATATCTTCGCCAGTTGTTATATCTGTGTTAGTATTAATATCTGATCCGAATACCGCATTAAATAAAACTTGTGTCGCCGCCGTAGATGATATAGTATTCAATCCAGTTTCAGCACCACCGTAACCAGTAGCGATTAAATCTGTTTCTACGATATGACCATCAGCATCGAACGCAGCATTTTTTGTAGCTGCGCCAACAATCCGATCTGAGATTGCCAACGACCCAGTAATCTCCACTTCCTCAGTAACAAAATCACCAAAAATTAATGGTTGGTCTTGATACATCCCGATCGCTAATTTATAATTTCCTGCGGCATCTGTTCCATCTGTATATCCTTGACGATAACCTAACAATATCGAATTGTGCAAATTGGCTAGTTCTCCATATCCATTTTCATAGCCTATCATAATTGATCGTTTTAGTGACCCCGTGCAATTATATCCGTTCCTAAACCCATGAATGAACGCAGATTCCATATTCCCACCGACATAAGCGTTCTGGTAACCGCTTAAAAAAGTGTAATCTAAATCAGCAGTTGTGGAGTTAGCCGCATTAAAATAACCTACCGCAAAACTATAATCTGAATCTAATGCTTTTTCTGCGTTATTTCTTCCGACCATAAAGTTATGCGTCATGTCCGCAGTCGTTGTCGATAAATTTCTATCTCCAGCCAAAAATGAATATGTAATAGAACTGGCATCCGCTGCGTTCCTATAGCCACTCATAAAATTATACCCAACAGATGTGGCATCTTGTGCATTGTAAGCACCGTTATAAAACTCATAGTAGGAGTTACCAGTGTTACTATATGCATTGTTTAGCCCAAACGCAGTACTGCCGTAAATACCTGAATTAGTGTTGTAATAGTTACTGTGACCGCTGATTGTAGCATAGTTGAGAGTAGCCGTCCCAACATAGCCGTTCCTAAACCCATTGATAAAAGAATAATCTGCATCCGTCGCAGATGGAAAGTTTTGGAGACCATTTACAAAAAGATAAGACGATGGAGTAGTCATATTCTTAAAGTTATCTAAACCATTAGAAAACGTATAATTCAGACTTGTCGAACTTTTAAAATTACCTTGTCCTGCCGAAAAATTATAATTGCCGCTAGTTATTGCCGCCAAATTGTCTATCCCGAAATTAGTATTAGCTAACCCGCTATCTTTTGGAAATTCTTGTGTAAAAACGCCATTCATCGCTAATGAGTTCTCAACTTCTACCCCGCCTGCCCTATTAAATGCCATTAAGTCGAATAATGATGGCGAACCAGTTGTTGCGTTGTTAGATTCTAAGTATAACTTATTCCCAATGCCGTCCAACCTAAATCTAAAACCATAGGAAAAAGTGGCACTACTATTTTCGACAAAGTTAATTTCTGCCGCTTGAGATACGTTTCCACTCCTTCCTAAAAATAAACTTGCGCCGTCTGTTCCATTTGTGTTTGTTAATATCGTCTGACCATCTATGTGTAACTTTGCTTGCGGATTAGTATTCCCGATCCCAACATTCCCATCAGAATAAACTGCGTCTAATGGATCAGTACCATCTACAAACTTTCCATCAGCCGTAGTCAAATCTACTTCAACTAACTGACCGTTAGCGTCAAACGCTGCTGACTTTGTAGCTGCACCGCCTATTCGGTCTGATACGTGCAATTCTCCGTTTACCGTCAATTCATCCGTTGCAAAATCGCCATAAATTAAAGGCGTCGTCGTATTACTATTATCTATGTATAATTTGTTAGAGCCTGTTTCTAACGAACCCGCATTAAAGCCAAGATATACCCCATAATCACCAGCAGCAATCGCCCCTGAGTTATACCCAAAACAAGAGTTACCTATACCACTCGTTTTCCCCGCAAAAGAACCAACTACCGTACTAAAGTCACCGACCGAAACTGATCCCGCTTCATTCCCAATTACCACCGACCTATCTATGTCTGTGTCTCCATCACCCGCATCATATCCAATTATTACACTTTTCTCGCCAGTGGTATTAGATACCCCCGCCGATGAACCGATAAACACATTAAACCGTCCGCTTGTATTACCTAATCCAGCCAAATAACCAATAAATGTATTATTGATCCCTGTATTAGACTGACCAGCTAAGTGACCAATTGCTAATAGACTACCACCTGTGTTGTTTTTACCCGCCCTATATCCTATCGCCGTAGACGTTCCAGCCGTACCGTTCATCAAAGCCTCAAAACCGACACCTATATTACTTGCTTGTATATTATTTGCTCCTGCATCCTCCCCGATAAATACACTCTTTGATGTATTTGCAAAATCTATATATCCGTTCCCTATGATTAGATCAGCGTATGGACTTAATCCGCTTGTACCGATAGCTGCTTTCCCGTTAACTTCTAGATCACCTACTACATCTAAAGTTGCGCTAGGTGTGTTCGTTCCGATTCCAATATTTCCACTTGGAAACGAAATGTCTCCAATCGCACTTCGTTCAACCCTCATAAATGTATTTGGTACATCGCTTAACACTCTATTAAATACTATATCGTTTTCTGTACTACCTTCAAACCCGATAGAAAAACCCCTTGTTTCATTACTAGCACCCGACATCTTAAATGGATTAGAATCTATAGTTTCTGCCCTTATCTCTAGTCGTTCATCGGGTGTATTCGTTCCGATACCTACATAACCATCCATATAAACGGCGTCTAATGGATCAGTACCATCTACGAATTTACCGCCAGACGAACCACCATTATTTTGAACAAATTCTAATAAACCGACTATGTTAGTAGTATCTTGAATTTCATTTGTCGGATCGAAATCTGCGTCGTTTACATCATCGGTGAATGAACCGCCACTATTAGATAACGTGACCGTTTGCCCAACTTTCGATATAGTTTGAATCTCATTCGTAATACTACCATCAACTTCCGTTTCCAAGTATCCATTGTTGTCAGCGAAAGCGTCTACTTGTGCCTCTGTCAATTGTGTGTCTGTATCAACAGTCTTAGTCACCGAACCTCCACCGTTCGATAAAGTAAATGTCGCTCCGTTATCTGTTAATGTCTGTAATTCATTTGATATGCTACCATCGACTTCTGTTTCCAGGTATCCATTATTGTCAGCATAAGCGTCTACTTGAGCCTCTGATAATTGTGTGTCTGTGTTATCCAAATAGGGTTCTAAATCTACTGAATTGCCATTTTCAATCATTAGCCAATCACTGACTATATCTATCATCTGATCATCTGTGCCGCTATCATCTAAACTCGATAGATCAATAAAATGCGTCGTAGTATTATCACTTAATGATAATTTTAGGATGTTATCCAATCCAAAAGAATGGACATCGAATCCCTGTAACTCGTTAGTTGAATCTAGATCATTATCTATACTTATGTGATAATTCCCACTAGTGTCTGTTCCTATTCCATCCGCTATACTATTGTTTTGCACAAAATCTAATAACCCAACTATTTCGTTTGTGTCTTGGATTTCATTATTTGGGTCGAAATCTGCATCATTTGGCGATGTAATATATCCAGCCCCATTAGTTAATTGATTGTTGTTCGTGGGTATAATAGGTAGGTTAGTCAAATCATTATAGTCTTTATCCCATGCCGAATATATAGGGTCGGTTTCAAAGGCATTAACTTCTGCTTGACTCAGTTGGCTATCATCATCGCCATCTGCTATATCTGTAGGTATACCAACTATAGTAGCCCATAACGTAGAGCCTCCGATCTCTACCCATTTAACAGATCCTTTGTAGTAAACGGCATCCTCACTGACAATATATGCTATATGACCATCATACACAAATGGTATAGTAGCAGTATCCGCTAATGTATTTATTTTTGCCCTTAAATCAAGCGGAGAAGAAATATTAGCTTCAAAGCTAGTGTTTATTGTAATTTGACTACTAGCAGAAATTGCAAGTAAAGTTAATGCTAAACATAATGTATATCTCATATTATTCCTTAAATTGGTAACTACCGTTGGCAGTTGTTAAATTATTAAGTTTGTATAAAGTGTAGTCGTGAGTCCAATTATTAACCAAACCACTACTACTCACACTTATAGTTGTCTTTGTGAAAGACGATCTAATCTCAAAGCCATTGGGGTCTAAAATACTACTAAGATCGTCATCAGACCAAGCGGTAGGAGTTAAATAGTATATATAAGCATTACTTCCACTTATTGTCACAGTTTTATTACCCTCTGTAGCTACAAGTTTTGTCAAGTCTGCATACGGATCGCCACTACTATTATAGTCCGTTGAACTCATCCCATAAATCACTGGGTAAACCCCTCTCACCGTTCTTGAGCTACTTGTTGTATTGCCACTATCCCCATTTCTCGTCCAATCTTGGTTAGCTTGGAAAGTGTAAGTCGTTACCGCTGTAGGGGCAAATGTCTCACTATGTGAAAAGGTAGTATTCGAGCCAAAAGTAGAAACTACTACTCCGCTTCGTTTTACCTCTCCATTTGACAATGTAGAACCGCCTAAGTTAGTTACCGTTCCACTATAAGAAATTGATTGGCTTGTTCCTATCTCATAGGTTGCGCTTGTTCCAGAAAATGAGATTGTTGTCTGAGGGTTCTCAACATACCACCAATCTAACCACCCATCAACAGTACTAGTGCCTAACACTGCTCCAACCTCTGGCACTCTCAATATGGCTCTATCGCCATCAAAAGCCCCACCACTTCCATATGTCTCAACGAACTCTTGTAGTCCATCTATATTAGATGTGTCTTGAATTTCATTTGTGGGATCAAAGTCAGCGTCATTTACTGCATCTGTATACGAACCGCCTCCATCTGACAATGTAACTGTAGAGCCAACTTTACTGATCGTTTGTAACTCATTCGTAACACTCCCATCCACCTCAGATTCTAAGTAACCATTATTATCTGCAAATGCATCTACTTGTGCCTCAGTTAGTTGCGTGTCGGTGTCTACGGTTTTTACTATAGTACCTCCCCCATCAGATAACGTAAATGTTGCACCGCCATCTGTTAAAGTTTGTAATTCGTTACTAATGCTTCCATCAACTTCTGTTTCCAGGTAACCATTGTTATCTGCGAAAGCATCTACTTGCGCTTCGGTCAATTGAGTATTAGTGTCTACTGTTTTTGTAACTGTTCCACCACCATCAGATAATGTAAATGTTGCCCCGACATCTGTCAATGTTTGAATTTCATTGTCAATGCTACCATCGACCTCCGTTAATAAATAGCCATTATTACCAGCATAAGCATCTACTTGTGCCTCTGACAATTGGGTATCTGTATCTACTGTTTTTGTAACTGAGCCACCGCCATCAGATAACGTAAATGTCGCACCAACATCTGTTAATGTTTGTAATTCATTTGTAGGATCAAAATCTGCATCATTCGGTGACGTAATAAATCCACTATCATTAACTAATTCACTTGTATTAGATGGTATGATTGGTAAGTTAGTCAAATCATTATAGTCTTTATCCCATGCCGAATATATAGGGTCGGTTTCAAAGGCATTAACTTCTGCTTGGCTCAGTTGGCTATCATCATCGCCATCTGCTATATCTGTAGGTATACCAACTATAGTAGCCCACTCCGCTACACCTCCTACTTCAATCCATTTAACTGAATTTTTGAAATATAAAACATCTTCACTTACTACATAAGCTATACTACCATCATACACAAATGGTATAGTCGCAGTATCTGCTAATGTGTTTATTTTAGACCTCAAATCTAAAGGCGCCGCAATGTTTGGTTTAAAATTAGTATTTACTGTAATTTGCGATGCAGCAAACTGCGCAATAAATAATCCTAAAAAAATCAATATTGTATTCTTCATATTATCTGTTATATATGTATGCTGCTCCAGATGCAGTAGTTAAATTATTTAATTTATATAGCTTATAATCTTGCGTCCAGTTATTAACTAAGCCTGTACTTGTAACACTTACGTCATAAGCAGTGAATGATGGCGTAACATCAAATCCGTTAGCGTCTATAATGCTATTTACAGTGTAGTCACTCCAGCTTTTAGGTATTAAGATGTAAATATACTCATTTGTTCCTGTCATTGTTAATCCAGTTTGGTTTCCTTCTGAAATAATCCTCTTAGACCAAATACTGTACGGAACTGAACCTCCATTGTAGACTGTAGCACTCATTCCCCATAACACAGGATGAACACTACTAACTGACCTTGAAGCCGTTGCCGTACCGCTACTAGACCCTCCAGCCGCACATATACTACCAGTGTTATTCCATGCAGCAGAGGCACTGTAGGTCTTATACTGTGCTGTTGTTGGAGCAAAAGTTATAGCTTTACTGTAAGATATACCACTCCATGGCGTAGCGTCAACCAACTGCGTTGTAATAGTGTAGTCGCACACATTTGTCAATGTTCCAGATAGTGTATAATTATTTGACGTTCCCACCTCTACAACAGTAGGTGAAAAATAATTCATAGTCAATGTTGGGTTGGTTGCGTTGCCGATGTAGTGCCAATCCAACCATTCTCTAAATGTAGTAGCTTCAAAATTATCGCCTATGTCCATTACCCTTGAGATAACTCTATCTCCATTATATAGGCTATCCATACCGCCCCCTCCTCCTAAACTCCTATAGTAAGAATCTATACACTGACGGTCACTATCAGTAATACCACTAATTAGGTGAGAAACTAAACTTTCAGTTTCTTGAAGTATGGCACAAACTCCTGTATTCAACGTAGTGTTCCCTCCTTTGTGTAGTTTTAATGTAATCTCATTGGCGAACAATGATACAAGTTCGGTAACTTCATACCTCTGGCAATTTTTCCATACAACTATATTCATTGTCTCAGACAAGTCTGTCCCAATAAAGTTGTTACTGAAGTCGGTAATTAGAAAAGTTGCTGTTATTGTATCATTGGATTCTGAAGGAGAGGTCGTGATCTGACCTTGAAATCCCGCTAATGGGATTACTGTTTGAGCATAACTGCAAACACTAGTTGTGAATACTGCTAGCATCAATATCAATATCTTATTCATACCTTATGTTTATTTTAAATTACGACCTTCCCCCTATATTTATTTCAGTAGTGAGTTCTGCTGTTATGTCATTAGGATTGCTCATGTTAGCCACTTGTATCTTAACGTAATCATTTAGATCTAATACTACCCTAGCAGGAAAAGAATAAAACGCTACATCTCTACCTCCAGATAGATTATTGACAACCTTCTGCACAGATTTATAATCTACAAAAGTACTAGCAGAATCATCCCATACTACTATCTTCACTCGTATATCGTCATTCGCTACACTATCAAAAGTTCCAGTAATAAATACGTTATAATCTCTTGGAGTGTCACCTAAATGTCTCAATTGTCCATTAGCAGGACTGTCGAAATGGGACAATGACGATGTATCAAAAGTTCCAGCTAAATCAACAAAAGTTCCTTGTGTGCTTATTTCTGTAGCGACTTCTGACGAAACGGTAAGTGTTCCTCCGACAAACGTATTGTGTATACCAATATTATCTTTCCATATACTCTTTGGGTCAGTAGCATCAATATTAGGAGTTATATTGGTGTCAGTGGAATCTAAAACTCCGTTTCTTGTAATAATGCAACCTGTCAATTGCAATGTAGAGGTATTTATAATATTCGCTGGTGAAAAGTCGAAAAAAGACACACTAGCATTCAGATCTACATTTTGATTAGTTCTAAATCTAGAAGCCATTGTAAATGTACCTCCAGCTTTATAAAGCGAATAATTACCATCGGATAACCCTCTGACTATACAAGTGTCTATGAAGTAACCACCGACCCACTCACCGTCTAACGTGAGTTCTGGTGTCCCTCCAAACCTTCCAGTACCAGATTCTAACCCTTGTCTATAATTGAAGATAGTACCTAATGATGTACAGTTGTTCCAGTTTATTCTAGAGACTTCGATAGCACCAAATCCAGTATTACTAGATAAGTCATACACTTGAGATGATGCTCCAGACACATCTACATAAAAGTCACTTAGGAGTACATTTCCAGATCCTCCTACTGGCGAAGTGAACAAAGTATAGTTGTCTTCCGTAGACACTAAACCAGAAACATCGAAATTGTATCCACTGATATACAATCCTCCTACTGGCACTTCAATGGAAGTAGATCCCATGTCAATAACGCCATCCAAGAAGTATTCCTTAGTGCTGTCTATAGTTCCAAAATCGGAGGCTTGTTTAACTATTACTCTATTGTCCAAAACAATAGTCTCTTCTGGATTAGATTCCTCTCCAACAATTACATTTACGCAGCTTGTTATTTCAGAAACTACAACCTCCATGTTTTGGCTTGTCTCTTCTATTATTATTATTAACTCACTCATATGCTTACATCTTTTAGTACATTAATTTCTCCGTTCACTATAGTTGAAATAACGCCATTGGAATAGGTTATTTCTATATCGTAATCATAACAGCCTGCTACACTAAACACAAATGGCTCTAACGTAAAAACTCCAGTAGTGGGATCGGACACTGCAATCCCACTGCCTATTGTCTTTGCAATCAGCAATTTGCCCCTCTTGAACGCTACTTTTATTGCAGCCCCTGTTAAGTCCACAGGAGCGTCTGGAGTAACTGTTTTTACAGTAAAGTCTGTACTTGGCATTGTGTCTCCTCTTGGAATGTCCTTGAAGTTATATTTTCCTATGCTCATCTTTTTATATTGTTTTGGTTATCTAAAACTTTAAGTGTACCTGCTGAGTACTTGCTATTAAGAAATCTTTTATTGCTATCTCTAAGTCACTGCCATCCCCACCACCAAATGCACTGATCCCAACATCTACATTAGCATATCCGTCAGTACTGTATAAGACAGGGCTATTTCTACTCATCGCACCTGTAACTCCACTACCAACAGCCACATTAGGAAGCAGTAAGTTCTCTACCGCAGAATTAAATCCTCTATCTCCAGCATAATCTAGTAATATATAGTAGTCATTATTTACGTCTAGCGCAGTAGATGACATTTTTATTTGGACATCTATTAAATCAACACCAGAAGGTACTGTTACGGTTAGTTCTCCTGCGGCTGCATTCTCTACTATTGTTACTCCTGCTCCTGTAGCCCACACTTCAACAAAGGTAACTCCGTCCGATAAGGAGTATTGGAAGTTACTATTAGAGCCTACCGCAGTCCAATTGCTATTAGTTCCTATGTCTGACTCTGGACAAGTGTAAAGTGCATCATTAGTGTAGTCATATATAACCTTCAGTCTAGGCTGAGATGTGATTACTCCGTTTGGATTGCCGTCGCTGTAGTAAATTGAAACGCTCTGTCCATTTAAAGTTCCTAATATAGTTGGAATAAGTGCCATAATCAGTATTATATTTTTAATTGTTAAGTTTTCCAAGAAGTATATTACGCCAATATACCTAAATTTGCCGTTATAATTGAGAAGTCTTGCGAATCGCTTAATTCTAATACCATATGGAAGGTTTCTTCTAGGTCTACTTTCTGAACATAACTAAAGTCTATCGTCATTGGGTTATTTAAGTCAAAAAGCTTAGTTAGTGAGTTGCCATTACTCCCAATGATACTCAGTGTAGCAGAAGTAGGAAACTCCAGTGCATTTATTGTCACAGAGCCACTAATAGTGACGTACCCTGCAATCAATACTCTTGGCATATTCTCTGCATCAGCATTAGTCTGTACATAATCTACATTTAAAGGACTCCCTTCTGTAATGTTTAGTGGTATAGTCAGTAGAGATGTGTCAGTGTAACTTATTGACGCTCCAACTTCACCTAGTACCGCTAAATTGCAAGCCCCTGCGACTTTAGTTGATGGAGATGAATCATTAGTAAGTAATACTACTTTTAGCCATGTTCCGCTGGGATTGTATAGAAACCCAACTTCATCAACTGCTGTCACAACTCCCCCAAAATTAACCCAAGTTCCTGCCGTATTAAACCAATACTTCTGCCTATCTAGCGCACTAGGTGAATCAGATGCAGGGGTAGTTAGTACACCACCGAAATCGTAAGTTCCTACTTGGTCTATAATCTCCTTTCTAAGCAACTGATCCTGCTCGGCAGTTATCTCGTTGTTGTTATTCGTCTTTATGGTGTTACCAACCGTACTTTTTAATGTTTCCCACATAGTTCTATATATTGTAATCTGCTGAATAATCATCGCTATACTCCCCTCTGAGTGACGATTCCATTGTTTTATTAGTAGTACTGAATACTGTATCAGAATAATACTCTATTTCTACTTCAGTGTAATTTCTGTCATTCCACTCATTATTCATAGTCATCTTATCTATGTATATCAGATCGCCATCTTGAGTAAGAACCTCTATGTTGTGGTGTATAGGTATCAGTCTGAATGCCTTAAATTCCTCCTTTCTAAGTACAGTAAAGTGTCTATGGAAGATTTCTGAGTCCACCCTCTGAACATACTTATACCCATCATTTCGTTTCTCTCTAAATACATACTCTACCTCTTCCCCTCCTACATCATTATTGATATACCACCAATACTTAAAGCCATCAGCGAAATCTATATGTCTAGGGTTTCTTCTGTCATTGTATGCTATCGGCTCATTGTGCCAATATGTTATCTTCACGAAGTTATCTAGGTAGCCTTTTACGCTAAACCATTCACTGTTCCACGATTGGGAATCCCATACAATCTCTAATCTGTATGTTCCATCCGCAATACTTAATACGTCCAATCCATCATATTTCAAACTATTGTATCGTCTCCCATCAAAAGCACCGTATAACTTAACTGCTCCATGAGATTGGTCTGTTGCAGCATCTTCCCAAGTATATACATCTGCGCCTTGGATAACTGTCTTTACATATCGTACTTCATCACCTATACCATTATCTTGTTCATAAAGAGCCTTACTGCTCCCTACTAAACTAAAAAAACCATTAATACTACTTATTCTTAGAAACTTATTTGTAGCAGAATTGTATGCAGTAGGAAGTTCAAATACCACTTTAGTTGGACTACTGCTTGATATTATAACTGACTTAGTGACAGTTCTTTGTACAGTACCTACTTTAGCATCCCATATCTCTAACGTAAATGTACTCGGAGTGTAACCAACCACACCTTGAATCAACAACTCTACATGACTGATTGTATTTGCTTCAGTTCCTATACTGAATCCGTACCCATAAGTATCTCCTAAAACTGAATGCGTGTAATCTGTAACTTCTGACCCAGAATACTTGTCAAGAAATTCAACATCTCGCACAGACAGAATAGAAGAAACATCAGTACTAACATCTGCACTATCAATAAGTGTTGCTATTGGCGATACTGCTCCGCTACCTACTGAATCTACATTGCAGTTCAATTGAAATGGAAATAGCTTATCACTAACTATCGGCAATAACTTTACTCCTGTCGGAATACAACCTATCCCATCTGTATTATCCTCTTGAAAAACTATTGGATTAATATTCGTCATGTCTCAGTTTTATTACAACAACCCCATCATTGTCGATAGTTACAGAATCTATTTTACCGTTACCCTCTCTAGTACGTATCAGCCCTTGAACGTCACTTATTGGTACACTGTGCGTTATCGTCTCTTCTTTCAGTCTAGCCCTGCTCTTAGCAGCCCCATAGTTCGTCGTAGAGCCACCTTCTCCATATAAGTGGTACTTTCCTATAGCTTTCGTCATTGCAAGTCCACCATTGATCAATCTGTCATCAAAGATAATATTGTCGTTTTGATCTACCTCTATCACTAACACCCCATCATTCGACACATCTTGTAACAATATAGTGATTAAATCTATATTCATCTTCCCTACTGCCTTATCGTCATTTCCATCTTCTATGTATGGACTATCAGTAATAACAGTAGCTTCGTACAATTCGTTATGTTTATTCTGGAATTTCCATATTTTATTCTTCTTGCTCTCTTCCTTGACAAATGTAAATTCGTCTCCATATATACTTCTGCCGTTCCAAGAGTTGGTTTCGCTTACAAGATCAGTTGTTACCTTATCTCCCATATAGCTACCGCCATTGTCAAAAAATGAATAATGTTCAACCCTCAATTCTCCGCCATAAATATCCCAGTAGCAGTTATACACTCGCTCTAAAAATAGGAGCATATCAGCAATGGTTAATATCTGCTTGGTTGCTGGCTCATCGTAGTTCTTTACTTTTATATTTGATAATGGAGTTAAGTATAATTTTCTATTATCTTTAAGTGGAGTTAATCCGTTTAGAAAACTTGAATTTACTGTCAGCCCTGTCATATCTGATAATACATCCTCGAAGTCATAAAACAATGCTGTTTGCTCACCTTGTGCCAAAAGCAATATATCCTTTACTTCATCCTTTAAATTAAAGAAAAGACCTCCGTATTTCCAATAATTATCCATTATAGGTAGTAACCCATTTACCCCTATTGGTCTATCAAAGTACTTACCTGCGTAGAGTGGGCTTTGGTCACTGCACAGTCCAAACTCCCCTCTATCATCATCAAAGTCATCTGAGAAAAACCATATATCGTTAGGAATACTAGAAATGTCAAACCCAAGATTCTGTTTTAATAAATCCCGCTGTTGGTCGTTACTATGTATTAAAGCGTGTGTGTATGCACTATTCGGCAATGTATCGTCACCATTTAACTCGATAGTACTCCATCCAGGAACTTGCTCTTTTGTTGTAATTATCCTAAACTTAGGATTTACATAAGAATAAATTAGTAACTTATCCGTACTATCGTCTACATTAGACATAACTACAGCATCCCCATATGCCGTACTTTGACTAAACAGTGGGTTATTGTCAAATGATAAGTCACTCTTATAAAGAGTGGTTACAGTTACAAACTGTATATAGTATTTTCCAGTTTCTTCTTCCCAAACAAGAGTATATGAGGATGGTAACCCTCCCTCATTTTGTAGTCTTGCCTTAGGATTAGTGCCACCGAAAGATTCTATTGGTATATATATGCCCCCAACAGGATGTAATGGTACAGGATCATCTAGCTGTTGAACAATGAAACATTTATTCCCAAACAATGAACCTTCTAAGAGTTCGTACCATCCATTTCCTTCCAATGCGCTACTTGAGTCAGACTGAAAAACCACTTCATTAGTAATTGAAGATATTATACCGTTACCCCAATAAAACTGCACTATAGGTGCATATGGAATGTTTAGTTCTCTCTTTATATACTTGTTGTCGGCTATGTTAACCTCTGTATTCAGTTTCCCTTTTACATCAGCGTAGTCTCCAATAACAGTAACCTTTGCCGTTACTACTCTGTCACCTCTTCTTATTACGCAGTCATTCTTATAGAACTTGTATCTAGTTGTTCCATCCCACAGAATAAACTCAGTCTCATAATCTGCATTAATAATCAAGTCAGCATCACCATTAGAGAACTCAACACTATCCAATGTAGTCTCATAGTTAAATGACACATCCTTCTTTATAGTCTTAGTGCCATAAAGAGGGTGCGTTTCATATGTAATGTCATTAAACTTTAACTGACTAGCCATGTATGTATGTTTTAGTGTTTCCGTTTGTAACTATTTCTACTCCATTAGAGTATATAACATTCTTGCCTTTTCTACCTCTGCGATCCCTAGACTTAAAGTAATCTAAAAGACCATCATTGTTTACCTCAGTAGTGTTAGTCCAATAGTTAACGTCATTCTCTCTGCTCATGTCCATGTCCATAGGATCATAAGTTCCAGATTTCAGTTGCTTAAATAAACTAGGCATTACGTTCTTGTATTTCTTTGTAGCAGACTTAGGTAATATCATCATACTCTCACCTCTCTCTACTCTTCTCTGTCTACCATCTTTAGTCATTCCTAGAGACATATCATTGCCACTCTTGTGAGAACCACCATAATCAAACTCTTCATACGCACCACCAGCATACTCTTTAGTTAAGTTGTTCGCTCTGATCTTAGCCGCAGCATACGCACCAAACATCAACCCTACAAGTGGAATAGATATAAATGGATTACCTACTTGACTGAATATCTTACTTGCTGCTGTAGCTAAATTGACTGTCTGCTCAATACTCTGAATAGTCTGTTGTTCTTTCTGTGCCGCTTTCTGTTCTTTAAGTGCTTGCGCTTGTATCTTCTTCTTTGCAGCAAGTTCAGCCTCCGCAGTAGTTACTGAATTGGCAAATCCTGCATTCCTAGCAGCTATCTCTCTATTCAATGCTTGCTCCGCACTAGCAACCTCTCTGTTGGCTGCCGACACATTCTGATCCGCAACTTGCTTTCTGAAATTGGCAAAGTCTGTCAACTGCTTCTTAGCATAAGCAAATGCATCACCTACAGCTTGCTTGCTCTTATCGTCTACATCGATTCCTAATAGGTCGTATAAGTCCTTATCTTCTTTCGCCTCTCCTTTTTTCAGTATATTCTCTCTCTCCTTGTCTATTTTTGCCAAATTAGCTTTAAATAGTTCAGCATCTGAAGCAGTAAGGTCTTTACTAACGAATGTCCTTTGGAACAAATCAAACTCCAGCCTTTTCTTTTCTAGGTCATTATCAGACAAAGCAGTTTCAAATGGCGTAGGGGTTTTTGCTGATTTAGCAAAATTATTCGCCCTTTCAGCTTGTTGTTTTTTGTCAAATTCAGCTAAATTACTCTCGTAAAGTTTCCTTCTATCTTGTTCCGCTTTCTTAATCCTAGCTAAATTCTCTTTCTCTAGCCTATCCTCTATTTTCTTTAACCCTCTTGCGTAGAAAGCTAAAATTAACAACTTGTTATCAATGTGCCTTCCAAATACTTCTGTATCTAAATCTAGTTGCTCTCGCTCTCTTTCTGTACGATCCTCTATAAAGTCAATATTTAGTTGTCTTTGTTTATCTAACTTACCTTGAGCCTTCTTGTCGTACTTCTCTTCGATCTTCTGTATCTCACGTTGATACTTCTCTTCTATACCTACCGTACTAACTTTCAACTGCTCAAACTCTCTAATTAGCTTGTCGTTCTTTATTTCTAATAATGCCAACTCACGAGTTTCATCATCCTCTATTAATTGCGCTCTCAGTGTTCTACGCTTAAATTCATCTGAAATGGCTTTATCGGCAGCAGCTTTTCTTGCTCTGTCAGCAGCAATTTCTTCTTTAGAAAGTACTTTTGGCTTATCTTTCCCTCTACCTCCAATGCCCAATCCTAATCTTGCAAGAATCTTATCCCTAGCACTATCGCCTCTGTCTCCAAAAACCCTGTCAACTTGCGGATCGTCTCTGTACAGTTCGTATAACTCCTTAGTTTTAGTTAGTAATTCATCTTCTTTAGCAAGTTGCTTATCCAATAATTCGTTATACCTTTTAGCGAAAAGTTCTCTAGTTGTTAAGCCTTCCTCATCTACTGTTCTTGGAGTTCTGCCATTTACTACTCCTGCTCTCTCTAAAGCACTCAGCCCTTCTGCACCCTCAACTTGAAATCTTACTTGCTTATCTATTATCTTATCCCTCCTTGCTTGAATCTTATCTACCTCTTCTTGCTGTAGCCTTGCAGCTATGTTTCTTCGAATTGCAGCATTGACATTTTCTTGAGCATTTTCTAAATCTTCTAATCCACTTTTCTCCAAGTCTATATTTTTCAATATATCTGGATGCATACGGAGCAACTCTAAGTAAATCTCTTGCCTACGTTCGAGAGGTATATTAAAATCTTTCAGTGCATCAAATAACTGACCTGTCTTTTTCTTTTCCACTCCCAACTCTATATTCAAATCCTTAACAGATTCTGATAGTTTGTCGTGTACATTTATGGATTCAACCATTGACTCATTCAATGCGTAGACCCCAATAGCAACAGCGGTTATTACTGTAAGAGCCACACCGAATGGATTTAAAGACATTGCTATACGTAACTCAGTTAAAGACAAAGCCATCGCATTTTGCGCTCTAGTTGTCGCAATAACACCTAGCTTATATGCCAATAACGCTGGAAGTGCGATCGCAAGTCCTTTTCCTAGCAGCACCAGCGCACCAATATTATCTTTAATGGCTTTTGCTCCTGCTGTAAGAGCATCGAAGAAATCCTTAAATACACCTGCTCCATCTAACTCTTTGACCAAGTTTACTATTGCAGTCTCAAACCTTCCTTGCGCTGCGACAAGATTGTCTACCTTATTTACATTCTCTATTCCATATGTTTTCTCTAACTCTCTAGCAAACTTAGGTAGTGCATCAGAAGCAAGAACCTCTCCCTTCTTTATCATATCTGCCAACTCCTTAGTTGTAACATTTAAAGCCCTCGCCATGATCTCTACTGAACCTGGTAAACTATCACCTAATTGCTGCCTAAGTTCCTCTGCTGATACTGTACCCTTTGACATAATCTGCTCGAGCGCATTGAATACCCTATCTGTCTTTGCTGCTTCTAATCCGAGTACAGCCGCAGACTTAGCTACAGAGTCAAATATCTGCTGTTGATCTTCCATTGAAAGAGTACTAGATTTAGACGCTGCATTAAACCTCAAGTAAGCCTTACTAAGTACCAGTATGTTTTGACCGTATTTCTCAGCTGTCTCTGCTAAAAACTGCTGCACTTGTGCATTCTCTTGTAGGTTTGGGATAGTCTTTTCAAATGCAAGATTCAGTGAATCTAACTTCTTAGTATCTGTAAATACCTTTCTGAACAATTCAGCAGCTTGAGTAACTGAAAAGTACACCGCAATTAAATTCCTTAAACTAGCCCCTACACTACGAAGTGACCCAGAATAATTACCTACGGATAAAGTATTTTTGCCAGTCGCCTCTTGCAATCTCTTCATTTGCTCTCTGATCCTAATTGCTTGAGCCTCCATGTCTCTGCCACTTGCCGTATTCTTGCGCCTAGCTGTACCCATTGCGTTCAGCTTAATTTTTAATAGGTCATACTGAGCCGCTAGTTGATTGTATGACCCTACCTCCGCATTATTAATCGTTACTTGTAGTCTAGCTAGGTTAGCTGCCTTCTTCTTTTCTTTATTAGTTAGGTCTATCTCGGCTTTCAGTTTAGCCATTGTCTTAATCAGCTTCTTCCCAGCCTCACCTGTTGCGTTATTTGCTCGAACTAACTTATCGAAATCGTCCGAAGCTGTTTTAAGCGACTTCTTTAATGCTGATATTGAACTTTCGTGAGCTTCGTTAGCCTTCGCTGCCTCTCTAGCTTCTTTTGCCGCTTTAGCAGTTGCCGCAGCAGCCGCCTTCTGTGCCTTAGTGTAATCGTCTATTGACTTGTCGATGCCCTTTATCTTAGACTCCATCAACTCGTACTGCTTCGTTAATTCAGCAACCTTTGTTAGTAGCTTACCGAACTCTTCCTTCTGAACACCTAGAACTACATTTGTTTTAGAGAAAGATGATTGGAGATCGCCTGCTTTAGCTACTATATCCTTTTTCACTTCTACATAGGTTTCTTTTAGGGCTTTCAATTGTTTTATAGCATCATCTATTTCTTGCCCACCTCCATATAAATCTTTTGCCGTTATCTTACTCATACTATTTCTTTTTTGGTGGAGCGTTCTGTTTCTTAATGTTCTCCAATGTTCTATAAAAAGTAAGTGTTGTTACGAGTCTTGGATCACGAGGCATCTCTTTACCTATAATGAAACACATATCCTCGAACGCATTAACCGCCTTAACCTCTAGTCCATTAGATCCAGAGTATTTCTTAGGCTTAAAAAGCATAAATAAGTAATCCTCAACTCTCTCTATCTCTTCATCCACAGAACTACCCTGTATCTTATCCAACTGAAGCATAGCCCTTTTCTTCAAGTTACTCAAGTATTCTAAGTTCTTAGTACTAGACCCTAACTCTGGGAAGTAATGAGAGAACTCAAATTCGTTTTTTTTTTAACAGCAGCAAGTATTCTATCTATAAATCCAACCGTCACGTTATTAAGCACATTATCTATCAAGTCTTGAGCCTTATCATCAGTCATCAGCCCAACCTTCTTACCATTGATAGAGTGAATAATATAGCAAAATGCAATCATCTTTGGTGATATACTCTGCATTATAAATGCTAGGTTCTGTCTCAGATTCTCCATCTCCTGCCTAGCCTCTACTTTATTCCCTTTCTCTATGTGAGCAATTATATTGCCCTGTTTGGCGTAGTAAGCATTCAAATCAGACCCTACACCAGCCTCAATCATTAGATTCTTATTGAAATTCATGTGTTTGTAAGCAGGACGTTCCTCTATGCTGTCATAGATCTCAATTATCAACCCATTATGTTTCTCTTTTCTCATTTTATGATATTTTATTCCGTAAAGTTAACAAAAAACGGATCATAAATACCTTTAATTTCAATTGTCGACTCACTTAAACATAACATTAGGTGAGTTTTACCTCTTTTAAATGTATGTGCATCACCTTTTTTTAAGATAATGCCAGATATTAAGTCTTTAATTGCTCCACTCTTAACTTTAAATGTCTCATTAAAGTCTGAGTGATGATGTTTAGCTAATTCTGACAAGGTTGACATCTTACAAACCCCATCCCAAGAACCATCGTTTTTACTTAATAGTTTAAGCGTAACTCCTTTTGAAAGTTCTACACACTTTCCTGTAGGAAGATTAAGTATATCCTTGTAAGAAACGTCTATATCTAATTCGTCTCCAAATTTATCTAGTGTAGATTGATACATCCCACTTAATGGCATATGAACCCCAATAACTACCAAAGGATCGTCTCCATCCCATTGAACAACCACACCATAGCACAAAACATCTAATACGCCATCGTATTTCTTATGATACCTAACTCGTTGCAAATACTCGTATTCCCCCTTTGATTCAACATGCTTACTAAAATTACTGTTAGCCAAAACAGCATCGCACGTAAACATTGTAGACTGCCAAGATAATGGGGTGCTTGGAAAATCGTGTTCTCCCTCGTACTGTAGCGACTCTCTAAATTTAGGGGAATACATCTCTACATTACTTTCAATATCCCATACCCAAAACCCTAATGAATTATCATCTAGCCCAGACTTCATTAGTCTCGAAAAAGCTTGTTCGTAATTTGCTCCATTGATGCTTGATAGCATAAATTGAAGCTTGTGCATTGGAGTCATGTCGCATAATCTATCGTTAATCATTGCTCTTTCTCTTTATAAATTCACGAACCTTTAGTATCACATTAGTATATCGACTGTCATCACCAAATTCATCTTCAAACATAGTAAGCATCATGTCCACACCAGTCACTAACTGAGATGTACGGACTCGCTCGTTAGCAATCTCTACCTCAAGTTTTCGTATTTTTTCTTTACAGCTAACCTCAGATTCAATTTCCTTCTTTTTTATTAAGAAGTTCCAACCTTCCTTACCCCAAATTGTGGCTATAAAAGTACCTACAGATGCCAAACCCCCAACTATTACACTATTCTCCATTACTTATATTTTACAAAAGGGTATTATTAAATACAAAAAGACAATTTCTCTACTTCTAAATTAAGCCTAAATCCTCCGTATGGTCGCATATGTGATTGCTCCTCCAACTCTTCATAGAAATAACCATTGTAAATATCCTCTACCTTATCTTGAAACCCCAAAACCTTTACCTTTGAGTTATTCCATGAATGATTCTTTAGCGCAGACAACACCTCGTACTTTACGTTCTCACTAGTCTTTATTTCAGAATCGTCTCCGTACACGTCTCTGAAATTAAACCAAAATACTATTCCTATCTCGTATGTAGACTTTACTATTTTAGCACCTACATCCTTAACGTACTGCCTCTTAAAGTCTATATACGAGAAATTCCCAAGTTCCTCATCTGGGAATAGTTCCAGATAGGTATCATTATCTAATGCAACGGCAGGATAGAACCTCCTTTTGGTTCTTTCTATGTATTTGTTAGAGCCGAATCCACGTTCCCTCTTCTCAACTTTGCCATATGAAGTCGTTAACCAAGGAAGTCCGCACTCAAACGCTTCTGCAATCTCGATACAAACAAGATCCGCTAATTTAGGTTCTACTATATTCATCATCCTAGTATTGATTTTACAAAATTATTAATTAATATAGGCTTTACCTTCTCTGCTAATATAGCCTTGTCCTCTTCACTAAGTCCAAATAATTCCCCATCTTCCTCGTACTTAGATAATAACCCTGCTTGATACTTACTATCAGTATTAATGACTTCAATTGAGCCTCCATCTAAAGAATCTTTGTCATCACGAATCAATTCAAACGATCTTGAAAACGCTCCTGTTTCATATAAATCTGGCGTATAAGTACCTTTTCTTCGAGCAGTGTATGGATGATAGTTTGGCGTAATAACCTTTCCAGAAACATACATACTTTTCTCGCTTATCCTATCAGAGTTCATTTTCTTTACCTCTTCATAGAAGCTCTCCATTACTATCGTAAGTGCAGCAGACTGTGGATTAAAATCTTCAAGAGATTCAATCAAAGAGTCTATCTTCACTAATGGATCATCTGATTGCACTGTTTCTCACTTTTTGCTTAACGCAGCCTTGACAAACTCTATCCATGCCACTCAAGTCTACGTTTAATGTATTCAGTCTACGATTATACTCATAGACAAGTCCGTTCTTATGTCCATCTGGATTACCTTCTATCGCAAACAGAATCTCATTCTTGTTCCACTCCATATTCTTAGTGTGTCGATTAATCTTAACCCCTGCATTGTAAGCCATCTCCTTGAGCATATTTACACCCATTCGATAGTACAGACAATCAGCAAACAGAATCTTCTGCTCTATAAGGAAGTCAGTAGGGTCGCACGTTACGTTAAATTTGAAGTTAAGTCCAAAGTTACTCTCGTTAGTCCAATCGTTGAAGTCAGTATCCCATGTCTCATTAAAACCTTGATCTGCCTTGAATCCAGAAACCTTTACGTAATTACCCATACTCCATGTTCCACCGTAGTAGCTAGTTATGGGTACTCCACTTATGGCAGATTCATCATATACCAAATAGTACTTAGAGTCTGACTCTAGATCTAAAGATACATCATGCCACTGCTCTTGATTAGGAGTTGTGTACACTAGGCTGATTGTTTGAACAGGGAACAGATTGCCAAACTTGAATAGCTTCAAACTCAACGTTTGAGCCTCACTAAAGTGGGTGGCTATCTTGTGTACAGAAGTCTTTAATCCACTACTGTATGGCAAACTGAAATAATGACCCACAATCTTATCGCTAAGTATATAGTCATCCCCAATCATTATATTGGTAAATAACTTTCCGTTACCCAATAAATTTCTCGCCCCTAGTGTTTTTGCCCTAAGTGTTTTCCAGTCTGAGATAACATCTCCAATAGCACCCTCAGTTTTCTCTCTAAGCCACTCTGTGGCATAATCGTATGCTTTCCAATACAATGTATCACTTGTCGGCTGTGCGCTTACAGAGACGGCTACACGCTTAAATAAAGATCCTCCGTCATCAACTAAGTCTCCTACCGCATAGTCTACTTTCAACACATCGAACGCTGGGTATACAAATTCACTATCATCTTCTATCAAGCACTCTATATTAGAGTAGGTCAACATTGGATGGATGTCGTTAAACCACAACCCACTATCGCTAGTGAGCATATCTGTAATCTGCATCCCACTAGGGTTCTTATTCTGCTTCCATCCATTTACTGATAGGAAATCTGTCTTGAGTAGCGTTATATCCATGATGTTGTTGTATTAAAAAAGGGGCTAACCTATAACTAGGCTTGCCCCTTCACCTTAAATATCAAAATTGAAAAAGAATATCAGTATTAAACTGCAATATCAAACTTAATAATTCCAGATGGTATAGTAGCTGGCGCACTATTGTACTTTGTGAATAACGCAATATCAAATGCGAAATCAACTACTTCCATAGCAGTTCTAGTTAAGTACTCAGTTCCTGCTCCTAGATCGTTTGCTTCTCCATCTCCAAGAGAAACTACATCGTCATACTCGTAAGTACCTACGTTGAAGTTTATTCCAGGAAGATTTACTTGCCCCCATCTGTGACCATCACCAGTAGTAGTTCCATAAATTGAGTCTGGCTCAACTCTAGTAAGCATACCTAATGTTCCATCCTCGATAGCATAAGCTGTCGCAGATTTCCCTGTTGCGTTTGTGATCGCATTAGAGAAAGACCAATTATAGCCATCAAGAAGATACGCTCTGTTCTCACTATTGTAAGCACCAAATCCTTCCATTCTACTAGCGATAGATCTTAAACCTTGATTACCAACAATGTCCATGCGGTTAGGCTCGAAGTCATTAGAAATCATCATTGATCCCAAATCGTGAAGTATAACTGAGTCTTTCAGTTTCGCACCAACACCTACTTCAGATACAACATCTTCTTCCCACTCGTGACCACCTACAGTAGTTACTCCAGAAGCTGCTGCACCTCCTTCTACTCCACCGATAATCTGAGTCTTTCCTGCATCTAACGCAGTAACAGCCATCCCATCAAGTGTAGACATCAACTTAGAGATGAATGCTCTCATCTTGTGGTTGAAATCCATCTGATAGTCAATATCGTTGTTGAAGTGTTGTCTAGGATACATTCTAAAGCCATAAGCTAAAGTTGTAAACACTACAGTATAGAATGCTGAAGTATTCTCGTCAGCAGCTATAGTAATTGGTCTAGTAGACCTAATCGTCACATCCTTGTAATTAAGGACTGGCATCTTCAATGCTCTACCCATACTAACTCCTGCCTTTTGGCGTAAGTCCTCTGTGATAAATGACATTGCTCCTTGCGACTGTCTTGCAAATGTGTTGAAAGCCCCTGCTCTCGTAATTTTAATTTCGTTGCTATCAAATTCGGGGTTTGCTGATCGAAATTCTTGTGATAATGTTGCTAATAACATAGTATCAAGTATTTATTGATTAAAAAAAATATTTCGCAGTAATGACCCCTTTTACTTGTTGCGTGTTCATTGTTTATTGCATTGGTAAGGCTTTCACCTCTGGCGTATTATACATCTCTGTGAAAGCTGCTTGGTATTTGTCTCCACCTTTGGCAATTCCTCTACTCGCCAAGTCAGCCTCAATAGCTATTCTTGCCTCGTCTTTAGTACTTGCTGATCCAAGACTCTGAGTTTTTGACTCTGCTCCCTTCACTCCTGTACCGTTACTCTTTTTCCCTGCATCAACATAGTTGCCAACCTCTCTCATAATCAACTCTTTAGTCGAGTATGGGTTATTGGCATTCTGTGGATTAACAAGTAACTTTCCTGCTTTATCTCTCCATTGGTATATAGGCTCTGTTGCCGTACCAATATTCTCTACATCGTGCGTCTGTAGCAACCTGTCAGTTTTCATCTGCACTATATCAAGAAACTCGTCCTCTCCATAGCCAGACTTAGGCTTTAGCCCTGCCGTTGCTCCACTTATCTCACTGTTTAGACCTAGCATTAATGTCGCCTTGTCTCTATCGGCAAGTTGCGTTGCAAAATCAGCCTCAAGAGTAGAGATTTGAGAATTAAATGCCTCTATCTTTGTATTGGCATCAATCAACTCTTGTTTTGTCGCCTCAAACTGAGCAGCAGAAACCTTGTCCCCACTTCCATCAGCTAACTGTGCTGCTAGAGTTTCATTCTTACTAGAGAGAGTGTCTATCTGACCTTTGTATTCGGCATAAGCCCTTTTCATATAGTCATAATATTTCTCTCCTTGATTCTTTGGGATGCCTGTAGCTTCAAGCACATCAGTTTCTATACCTTGTGCATCTCTTCCAGTTTTCTCTCCCAATACGATATCTTCATCATTTTTAGATAATGTCTCAATCGCACTAATTTGTTCAGCAGTAAGGTCTTTCAATACTTCTTGCTGTAATATGATATCCTTCTTTAACATTGACTCTTTATGTTTGGTTAATAATATTATCTACTCTTAGTTTTCTTCGGCTTCAATCCTTCTAAGTACTCTGCGTGATCAAACTTTATTCGATCTGGCATAGAGGTAACCTTTACTATCGTAAGCCCTTGTGTACGGTGGTACTTTAAAAAGTTTGTCTCAAACGCCCTTGCGTCAGTAATAAACTCATACGGCTTAGACTTCTTCGTTGGTGGATCAATGCCATTAGATGGCTCATATTCAATCCTCTCTATCTGAAGGATAACCTTGTCAGAAGTATTCTTCTCAACTACTGGCGCAGCCTTTTTGACTACTTTCTTTACAACTTTTTCATCACTCATTTACTGTGTTATTTAATGGTTCTTCAATAATGATTGGCTTCGGATCTCCAATGTATGTTTTAATCACATCTCGAATCTTAGCTATTTTTCTGTCAAAAGACAATTTAATTCCATCTTCGTCATATGCTTGACTCGCAAAGTGAGTAACATCACCATTCTCTCTCTCGAATCTCTTTATATAACTTGTCAAGTTAACCTTTGTCATGTAATCCTTAAAGTCTATATATCCCATAGAATACATACTCGTAACAGCATCTTCCCATAAGTGCCTAAAAGGATCAATATGACTAATGATCATCTCTCTTTGTATCTTCTCTGGAGCGTGCCTATGCTTTGTCTCGTAGTACTGATCTAACAACCCATCTAGTATAGTACCATCAAGTTTCTTAGCCCTAGCCTCTATATAAAGATTCAACATCATGTCTGCACTTACCATAAAGAACTCAGTTCCATAATTCACACTGCAATTCGTAAAGAAACTTCCGTATCTAAGCTCGCATATAGTAGTATCAACCCATTGGTGGGCTTGCTCTAAAGAACGCTTAACTTTCAATATGGCAGCTTTACCTTGCTCCATCAGACTCATTACTTGAGTAACATTCACCGCCTGGTCACTTGTAACCTCTATCGGATTTCCTGTAACCGCAGTAATGAACTGTCTCCTTCTCCTTGTTTCCTCTTCCACAAGATACTTTAGAGTAAGTACGTCAGTCTGAATAATGCCTGCTGGTGGCGTAATCATGGGATCATCCTTACTACTCGGTGGATCTACCTCAATTAAACTCCCTGCTCCTGTAAGGCTGCTTTCAGCACATACTGGGCATTTCTCTGGCGAATTACCTCGCATGACGTTGATGCCATCATTTGTCTTTAAGTACCCACCGCTACAACTAGCATTGTCATGATCCCTAGTAAAGTCGCACTCTTGCGTATACTGCCAATAGATAGGAAAACTACCATGACTGTCAGCAATCTTCTTGCTAGTCATAATAAATTGCAAGTAGTCTAAATTACCAACCTCTCCACTAATGGGTGATCGCATCACGCCCTTTTCTCCGTCTTTCAAATGATCACTAAGGAAGAATCTAGCAGGACATCTGCCTAATCCATGCTCTGAACTTGACAACTCTTTAGCATACAAGTCTCCAACAAACATATCAAACACTTGAAAGTGGGTTTCATCTACATGGACATACTTATTATCTCCAATGCTATACACCAACCAATCAAACTGCTCGTCTGCTCCACCGTAATCTACAACACTCGTAACGTCAACGAAATAAACATATGGCTCTGGTCGTAGACCCTCTTGCTCCGCAGGCAAATCAACAACCATTACGCTATTGTGCCTACTCTTCAGTTTACTCCATGCGTCTCTACGCCAGAATGTCTTACTATCTAAAGTATCTATACGATACCTCATCCAATCCTCTTCAACATCTTTGTCAGTAAAGTGACAATGGTAAACAGGATCACGCCCATCATAAACTTTCTCTAATAGATTAAATGATTCACCTGTAAGTGAAACTGTATCTATAGGGAAATCTAAATAAGCCCTAAAGTTCTGAGCCTTATCTTTCGGCAGCCTTCTATCGACACTTTTTAAGAATCGTTTTAAGGCATGACTCTGACTAGACTCTTGCTGTGCATCTACATGAAATCTTACCCTTTCTTCATGTCTAGATGCTCTCTGTAGAGCCAACTTGTTCTTTGGACTCTCCAGTTTCGCCTTGAGTTGATTTACTGTTACCATCTTTCTTAGCTTTTGGTTGAATCCACTCAAATCCTCCATCAGTATTCTTCGCCATTATTCTTTCGGCATGAATCTTATTAGTAATACAATCCCCTTGTATCGGATGAGTTAGTAAAAATTTTATTTTTTTAGTCATGTTTAACTATTATACGTAAGTAAGTAAGTCAAAATCAGTAAAGTCTGAGGCTGGTATTACCGCAACTGTATTCGACCAATTATCTAGAAGCTGAAAAGAAATGGCATTGTAATCTACATCGTCATAACCTCCAGCTACCTTGTTACCTACGTTAAATTGCTGAATTGGAATAGGTGCTATAGTTCCAACATTTGTAACATCATCTACTGCTGCCATCAGCTTCCCATCGGCAGATATCATATATACACCAAGATTAGTGAAATCCTCATTTCTTAAAGTCTTTAGTGCAGTAATTACATCTTGTCTTGCACTTAGCACTTGAGCCTCAAATTCTGTCGGCTCGTAACCTAGACTGATTGGTACACCACCATAAGAATCATTACCGCCTCTAGCAGTCCTAACTGTACCATCTGTAAATGCTGGTGATTCTGTGAATGGGCTAAACTGAGCCTTAGTTCCATCAACCGCTGCTGTCAATCCATCCCATGTGGCTACAACTCCGAAACCTCCTACCCCAATACCTGCTACAATAGTATTAGGAGTTCCATCAACTTGCAATCTTTGAAAGATCAATCGCTGAACTTTTCCGAAATGTTCACAAGATGAAGAAGGGATGTCTGGAATTACTGTATTTGTCGCTCCACAGAGTATTAATGTGCTGAAATTAATCATCGTAAGTAAAATTTAATTTTTTATAAATAACTATCTCCTACCCATCGAAGCTATGAAATACAAAGATATAACAATATTTTACACTTAAAATGATCTTAGTGACAGAATCTTATTTTGAATATAAAAATAGTTGCGTAATTGTAATGAGATAAAGATATTTTATATTACATTTGTTTTATATTAAAAAACCCCTACCAACTAGTGATAGGGGCTAGATAGACCTAATGCTCACCTCAGAAGCGGATGGTTAGTCTAATAGTTCTTGAAATCTCTCCTATAATACTCTTCTAGAGCATCTTCGTCGCATTCAATAGACGATTCAGCGTATGGTTTAGCTTTGAAAAAGACAGATACTAGTGTAGCGGAAGTGATAGCTAGAGATATAGTTAGTAAATACATAGTCACAAATATATTAAATTGAAACTAAATAAAAGAATATGAGAATAAACAATTCAAAAGCCACCGTAAGAGGTGAAGAGATCATCCTAGAAGGGATGCCAAATGTAAATATTGAGACTTTAGCCTACTTAAACAGAGCATTTAATCATGAGCATAGAAAGAAGATAATAAGTGTCATACTAGAGAATGATAACAAATTGTCTGTTAAAGAGATATTCGTTCTGTCTGGATCATACTCTCAACCTGCCACATCTCAACACCTAGCAATACTGAGAGCGGCAAACTTGGTCACATCTAAAAGAGGCGAGTACTCTATACTGAATGGTTCTTTTAACTACTACTCCGTAAATGTTGATTATCTAAATCGTGTGGCTAATGCACTAGAAAGTATTTCTGAACCATTTAAAACTGAATCATGAAAATAAAAACTGAAAATTACTGGGCGTGTATACGCTGTAAAGCAAACTCACTAGAACCAACGCAGAAAATGATCCCATGCCCCAGAGGTGGCTGCGAAGCTAGGATTAATGGCAAAATAACCACAGAACTTAGGCTATTTGACAAAAATGAGTTCGAGGTAGCGAATAATGAAGAAATAACACCTTATACCTTTAAAACTAAAAACTGAAAATCATGACAGAAAAACAACTAGACAAAGGAAATGAAACATTCCAAGCAATAATGGATTGCGAATATGATATAGCGGAACTGAATAACCTCTATGAACACGTGAGCAATAAAGGAAGTGTAGTGCTAGATGTAAAAGGAAATACAGCAGAATATGGTAAGCCTATGGCAATAACCCTAGATACCAAAGGATTTCTAGATTTCTACAAGACACATCTAAGACGCCTAAGAGATAAACAGGAGACACTGAATCAAGAATTTAAAAACATATAACAAAAATACAATATCATGAACACAGAAAGAGAAACAAGAACAAAAGACGTAAGCCTATACTTTGATTGGGATGGTGGAGTGGAAATATCTCAAATGAAGAAAGATCTAGATGACGCACTGAAGCTAGGAGCAACCCATATGTATATAGGAATAGAAGAAGGATGGGATGAGGATACCAGTATGCTAGAAGTGTCAGCAACATACGAAGAATTAGAGACAGATGAGCAGTACGAACAAAGAATAGCCCTACTGAAACAGGGAGAAGAAAAGGCAAAAGCCTACGACCTCAGAATTCTAGCTGAACTGAAAGCTAAATACGAAACTGAAATTCAATAATCAAACCCAAAAAATCTCAGACGCCCTACCGAATTATATTTGGTGGGGCATTTTTATACATCCCTCGCAATAATTAGCCCAAATTCCCATATAACGGAATACCTGGCAAATACACCCCAAAATATATAATTCCAACTAATTAAGCGAACGCAGTATTATATTCTGAATACACTGAATATAGCAGTACAACCTCAACACACACCCCTTTTTTACCCCTACCCTTTTTGGAAATGAATCAGAAAAAATTTTAGGATGGGGTAAAGGGCGATAGATCTTTTCTTGAGGTATCAACACCCCAAAACAAGAGTAATAAGGTCTTTATATAGGGTTATATGGCGACCACACCGTATTATTATGATGTGATCGCCAGGTATTGCCCTATTTTGTTCTGTTTGAACATTCTCGGTATGCATTTAATACCTTGTTTTGACTACTTATTAATCTATCTTGAGCACTTCGGTCGTTTGATAGTTCTAGTATTCGCCATGCATACCTTTCATTTTCTTGCTTCAGTCTGCTAATTGTGGCGTCTCTTTTGCTTATCTTATCGCTTAATATATCTATGTCATCTTCTAGCACTTCTATATTATCATTTCTTTCTTGTATCAATGCATTAAGACTACTTACCTCTGCATTTCTATATCTTAGCGTCTTAGTCAGCTGCGCCTCTGACTTAGATAGTAGAGTGTTTTCTCTCTGAAGTTCTTGTATCTTACTACTTATGTTTGTTAGTTCCTCAATTACTTGCTTGATTATATTCATTGTATTGTTTATTTAGTTGTTAATTAATTGATTGTTAGGTTATTGTATGCGGTCAGTTAATCAACTGCTATATGTGTAACTTGGCTTCCTGCTAGTTCACATAATACCACCGTTACATCATACGCTTTTCTTGCCTTAAAGAGTCTTGCAGCCTTATCTCTAGCTTGTATGCTAGTACTAGCATATACGTCAAGCGTTTTGCCCTTATAGAATGCCTTGTATCCGTTTAAGTTGTTATTGTCTGTATTAGTCATATTAGTAATTTTTTGAAAAATGAAAATTTGTTTTCTTGTGTAAATTCTTACATATACCCTTATTAATTAAATTGTATTGTGTGTTATATAGGTGGTGTGTATACTCTTTATGGTTGTGTATTGTCTTATAGTACTGTGGTATTCATTTTGCGCTATATATGGACTCCGTTGTATTCTTATTATTGTACTTGTATTGTATACATTGTTATCTGTTACCGTTTCCCTTGTATTGTAGGAGTATCTATCTTTTATATGTATTGTTTCTCCCTTAGGTAGTTTTGAACAGCATTCTTTTCAGTTTTTACCCTTTTTTTTCTCTAATTTGTCAAAGTTTACCTTTATTTCATTCAACCATGCTAATTTCTCTATTTGTAACTCGAGTATAGCGCTATCTATTTGTTTTATACGCTCTTTTGATATGGTAATTTGTGCCCTAATTAATATGTTATTTTCCATTTTTTCACTTATTTTTGATTATTAGATAAATTGGTACGAATATTAAAAATAGTATTATATCCATGTTTTTAAATTTAATAGGTTAATTGATTAGATATTGGTTATTTTGTGCGGATAGCCATATGATTGCTTGGTACTCAAAACCATAAATCCCGATTTTTTCAGCCTTTTTAATGGTTAATTTCTTAATTTGGTCATATGCTAACTTCCCTATTGCTGCGGATTTTATACTTTTTAATTCTAATAAACAAGCTCTAATATGCCAAATATCCACAGTAACATTAGTACTATCTAAGTGTGCAATATTTCTAACAAAATTATAAGTCTTTCGGCTATCTTCAGTTATTGCAATTTCTCCACGTCCTAAAGCGAATGCCTTAAATTTATTTTTATGGAAAGTGCATACTTTCACATCTTCAGCATTCTTTCCCTCTTTTATAGCCTCTAAGACTGTAATAGCATCTTTTAAGTTTTGTATCCATTTGTTACGTGGTGAAAGTGATGATACTATAGAGGCTACTATTAATGGTGTCGTATTGTATATTTTCGCATTCTCTACACAAAATTGATTCGCTTGCTCATACCATTTCTTGCCATTCGCTTGATCTTCTAATGTAGATGCGTTAAATATTATATCTAAGTTTTTAGATATTTTTGATAATTCGTATTTTGTTAGTTTTTTCATATCCTTTCTTTTTATGTTCTTTTTTTTATGACTGGTAAAAACTCCCAATCTTTACATACATTTCTGCTTTCATTTTCCTATATTCTTTTTTCTGGTAATTTGTACCAATTTGGTTAGTTGGTATATATATTGTTTTTTTATTATCTATATTGTATATGGCTTCTTGGTTATTTTCCATACCTTGAATTATTGCCGTCTTAAGATCCTGTATATTTGTAGAAATATCAAAAATACATATTTCTTTATCTATCCAAAGACCAAAATATTTATCTTTTTTTAAGTTGTAAGCATACTTAAAAATGTAACTCTTTAGTAAAGGTTTAACATCTTCAATAGATGTTATTAATTCGCTACCCTTATCGCTCACCATATACCCACTTTTAGGCACTAAATAGTTACCTTTTGCGTCGATTAAATTAGGATTAAATGATATACCCTTATTGTCAATGATGTACTTTGCTACTTGTTTTAAATTCCTCATTTTTAAAAGTTTTATAAATTAGCTAACTACCAATTATAATTCAAATATCGTATTAATATCTGATATATTCTAGTTATTGCGAAAAAAAGATATATTTTTATTATTGTAATATGTTTTGATCATATACACTATATAAAGGAACACACACGCACGTAACTAAAATTTTCACATATGCAAATATTTCTTTGCCTAAATTTTGCCGTTAACACATATGAATTTATACAATATGATGAATCCAATCTACTTAGTGTACATTTGACACTATCCTTAGTGTAGATCTCACACGAACCTGGTTGTCCTAGTATCTCTATCGTCAGAAAATGCAGCCTCGTTTTCCCTAGAAAGCCCATTGGGCAAATTCCCTAGAAATCGCTCTGGGCAAATTTCCCTAGAAAGTCCGTTGGGCAAATTTTATTTCCCTAGAGATCGCATTGGGCAAAAGTTTGTTTTTGTTATTTTATTACTATATTTACACAATAAACAACATAAAATTAATTGAGATGAAAAGAAATATAACGGTAGAACACTTCGATCACGTATACTTAGAGTTAGTTGGAAGTGCGTATTACGGTAACGATTGGGATAGTCTGTTCTACTTTAGAGTTCCTATAGATAAGATTGAGTGTTGGTTAGTTGGTAAGGGTCTGGTAGGTTCTGTTTCAGTTGATGCTCTGAACGACGATGGTGATCACACTACTTACGAATCTGTTGTTACTATGGGTGACTATATGGATGAATACTTTGATGATTCTGTTCTCTCTGAGTACTTGAGTGAGCATAATATTCAGACTGTGATACCTAGCGAGTGATTCTAGCGATGTTATGCCAAAACATATACTATCATGCCACAGAACACAAGAAAGCCCCTTAGATCGTGTCTGAGAGGCTCAATTGATGTTTGCTGTGAGTGAATGGTTGCTATCTTTGTCTTGTGTGTATGGTATTAGTGTTTGTTTGTTACTAACATATGGTTCAGTTTACCATACTCTCTAGAAAATCGAGTTTGCAAATATTTTCCAGTTTGCAATTTTTTTCTGGTTTGCAAAATAATTCCAGTTTGCAAATCTTTTTCAGTTTCCAATTTATTCTCAGTTTGAAAACCTAGTTTGAAAATTATTCCCGCTAGAACTTCCACTTTCCATTATGACCCTCTTCCTCTAGGTCGAATACCTCCGCAGGGTTGGTTAGGTCTACTTCCTTAATCTTATAGGCTATAGGCATTTTTAAATGCGTATCAGATAGATCTTTTGGATCAAGTTCTGCCAACCATGTCTTGCAAAATCGTTTAGCTGGAGTACCTAGACATATCATTCCATCATTATCCCTAGAATTTGAGATCACTTTGAATAGGTTCTCTAGTACTTCCTGGTTTACTGTTACTCTTTTCATTTCAGTTTATTGTTTAATTGATTATCGTGCCTAGAGGCGATAAAATTCAGTTTGAAAATTATTTTATAAGTTTTAATTCCTCACCAGTTAGTGCGAAGTATAGGTTTTGTAGTTGGTGTATGTATTTGAGCCTCATCAAATAGTTCCCATCAAGGAAGTATTTTTCTCCATCTGGACTTACTGTTAGTTCTCTTGATGACTCCCCTAGTATGTACGATGGTTCTATTTCCATTGTTATCTTGTAGCCCACCCCAAAAAACCGATTTTGTGTTACAAGCCCAAACTTCAATAGCCAATCTTTAGTAATGGGTATTGGTTCATAGAGTTGAGATGGCTCACCTAAAGTGTAACATATATTACTTATTGTCTTAGGGGATACGGTTAAAGTACTCCCCATAAATTTAATTTTATTCCCTATCCTTAATTCTGTTGCTTTAATCATGAGTTCCTATATTCTATTTTGAGTTTGAAAATTATTTGTAAAAAACGGAGCGCAGGGCAAACCATACACGCTCCTAGAAAACTACATTAATCAATCTCAATGATTAATAAATCTTATATTTCTTACTGACCATCATGCCATCCCTTATCATACGCATCATCCATATCTTTCTCAGAGTATCGGATCTTATATTTCTTAGCCCATTTTCTAACGACATCTTCTCTTAGTACTGACCTGTGAGGCGTGTACAATCCTCCAAAATCTGGCTCTAAAAACCTTTTCTTTACTTGTGGAATCCAAGAAAAACGAAGCTGATGGTAATGTTCTAACATCGTTATAGTCTCCAAGTCTCCTTCTTCCCTTGCTTTCCTTATTCTTGCGTTTACTTCCTTTGTGGTTGGGTACATAGTTCAGTTTTTAATACATATCATCGTCAAAAAACATGGCGAAGAATGCTATGATAAAAATCAATTGTATCAATTCAATCATTAGTTCTGCAATTTAAGGTTCTCGGACTGAACCATACCCTTCTCGTCAATGAGATGTCCATACTTCTTGTATATAGCTTCATATGTTACGTCATATACTTGACATAACTTATGTACGTGTACTTCGTTTGTGTATACTCTTAATTTTGAATTAGATGCCATAATTTTCAGTTTTTAGGGTTTTTAATATTAGTTAAGTTTATGTACAAGTCAGAATCTATTGGCGACCAACTACCATCTAGCTTCTTGCACTCCATCCCAACAGAACCAACCAAGCTAAATGTCTCTCCTATATCAGAAAAGCCGCCTTGCACAATGTTGCCCCATGGGGAAACTACTCCACCTTCTCCACATTCAGAATTAATCGTGTTGATATTGTACTCGTGTATTCCTAATTCCATAGATTCGTCTAAATCATCTGCAATTAACACGAAGCTAACTTTATTGCCATCTGGCATTATTCCTTCGACATTCACTTTGAATCGGTAACCACCATAACAAAACACTTTTTCCTCTGCGTATACAATTGGATCATAAATGGTGTCTCCAGCGACATAAATAAAGTTGTCTTCTAGGTGATCATTATTTACACATGACGACATATTGATAACAAACCATGAGGCTAGGAATATTGTAATAAATAATTTTCTCATTTCTTTAGTTTTTTAAGTAAATAATCATCTACACTTATTTTATTATGACCAAGGATCAATTGGAAATCCTTGATGCTGTAATTCTTCTCTTTGCTCGTCTGTCATTTCAACGCCATTGTATTCAGCATATGAGATGTAAGAATCCTCAACCTCTCCATCATTCGATATTTCGACATTCTGAACCAAAGACCAATCGTACTTGTTATTCTCACTTACATACTTGTCAATCCATGACTTCTCCGCATCGTTTACTTCATATACAGAAACTTCTACCTTCTCAGAACCTGCACCAATAGTATGACCCTTTAGAGTCTTTCTAGACCACTCCTTGCAGAAGTTCTCCGCTTGTTTTATAGTTTGAAAAATTAATTTGGCAGTTGAATGTGTTTCCTTTTTTACTTTCATCGCATCCCATCCGTTATTTACAGCAACGTCACTCCAGAACGCATTCTTCTCTTCAGTTTCTGACCAATTAAATGCGCCAGACAAAACATCGCCTAAATTATCACGTAAACTTGGTGCATCTAATGTACCTTCTGCTCTTGAGTAATATATTGCTCTTCCACTTAACTCTTGTGGCAATTCTAGTAACCAATCTTTAACCGTTTTCATAACTCTTAGTTGTTTAGTGAGTTGTAAATATAGTATAAGTTTTCACTTTATCCTAACTTTTAAACAAAAAAGATGCAAAAAACATTAATTTCTTCTTCTAAGACCTACTTTTCTTTTAACTAATCTTCTGAATCCGTATCGTGAGGCATCAAGCAAGTGATTCCATGTGTCAATTGGAATATCACTTTTCTTATCGTTCCACTCGTAGTTATTTAATTCAGATTTTAGATTATTGGAGTTGGGGTCTACAATTATCAAGTATTGCTTCATCTCTCTTATGTCCTCTACAATGATGTTTTTGACCGCTTTCTGTATGTTATACCCACTCTTTTGTATTCTTTTTATAGTCCTCCCTTCATTCGTGTCACATACAATCAATGAAACCTTACTTATACCTACCTTGTGAAGTTGGTTCTCTACCTCGTCCAACTCAGTTTCGTAGATATATTCTTTAAGATAAATCTTCCTCTGCCTTCTATCTACAGCAACTCGGACTACTGCTAAAGGGTCTGCATAGCCAAAATCTAGTCCATACACAGATGGTATTCGTTCATTAAATTTTCCTTCTATCCAATTGTCAAATATCACCCCTTCAGCCCTTTCCCTCCATCCACCTATATAATTCTTGTAGTAGTGGCTATCGTGCCGTATGATATTCAGTTCATTGATTAGTTCAATTTCACTCCTTACCCATTCATCTTTGGACTTAGCTAACCTCTCGTTTAGTTCCTCTAAGTAGCTGTTCGCTTTACTTAACCAATCTTTAGGTAAGTAACCCAGTTCCTCTGCAATATGATAAGTAGTGTGTATGTGTTCAACGGATGGGTCATTTGACATTGTGACATTAAACCCATGCACAACCTTTTGTTTGCTCTTAGGTCTTATCCATTTCTGATATATGAAGTGTTCTTTGGTAGTAGGATTCATTATCCATATAACTCTGTTCTGTTTTTCTGAAGAACGAACCGAATCATCAATAATGTTAAATTTAGCTTCATCCTTGAAATCCTCACCTTCCTCTACTACCCATGTTGTTATACCATGTATAGACTTTAGGTTTGCAGTCTGATCACCACTAGATGTATTAATACCCCTAAATAGGATAAATGATCCATTGGTCTTATTGGTCGCTCGGTCTGCTGTTATGTGGAAGTCTCCCTCTACCCCTAACCTTTGTACACAAGCCCTAAATTCTGGTATAATAGAATCATTCGCTGAACGGAGTATGTACCTGGTAAACAAGATACCATGCCCAGCCTCATATGATAGTCGGACGACAAAATCATGCGTTGTGGACGACTTCAAACTACCCCTACCACCAGTAAGTAATATATACCTACGTTTTGTAGTATACATAGGCTTAAATGATATATGGATAGGTATTGTCTTTACATCATTCTCTTCTGTAAGCAGTGGATCATATCCCATTATTCCTCTTCTTCTGTTTCACCGCCAATCCAAGAGATTAATGGTATGTTCTGTTTGCCTTTTGTGAGTTCTCCTGCATCCTTTCTCCAATGTTCGTCATCATTCTCTAGCCTGCGAGTAATAAGCCCCTCAGATGGCTTAATATACTGTTGAGCGATTTTCACTTCCTGGGCTACCCACTCTTCCTCTCCCTTCATGTTTAGGACTTTCACCATCTTCTTAGACTCCAAGTCAACAAAGTAACCTTCCATTAGTCTCTGGGCAGAGCTTCTTGCTGTATTGCGCTCAGTTTGCATCCTCAACTCTTTCTTCTGCGACTGAGCATCCTCAATCATCCTTGCAATCTCTTTATTGTCTCGCTTCCAATGATGCAATGTTGATCTTTGAAAATTCATTTTAGATGCGGCACTATCCATACTTTCTCCATCAGATAAGTATATAGCCACAAATGCCTCTACAACCTCTTTCTTGTGATCATTAGACAGGGTTATACCTTTGCATGGCATTGGAATCCTAACACCCTCAGTTGTAGGCAATCCATCATTACTTATAGATGGTACTTGTACGGTATACCTTCTTACCGTTTTTCTCTTATATTTCTTAGCCATACACTTAAAGCTTTTTTAATTCATACTGTACGTTACACCACCATCGTAATATATCTTGTACAATGAAGATAATTGATCGTAATCTTCGTTAACTATTAGCACTGTATCATCTCTTAATACTAATTTACAGTACTCCAACTCATCAGATAGTGGCATATTTAAAGATGGCATATACTCTTGCACACTTAACACATCAGACATATGCATAACCAATCTGTTGGAATACACATTGTTTAAATCATCCCAACTCATATTAACAACTTCAATTACCATATTAATTATTTGTCTGAACGAAATAAATTTATAATCCTCAACATAAGCTTACCTAACTTTATCCACTTAGATAAACTAAACCACCTCAATGGGCTATACTTCCCTCCAGGGAACACAATGACAACACCTTCCATTACTATATTAAGTACCAACACGAATAAAGTATCCTTCTCTAAAGGTGACATTTCATCTACTTTCCTATATTTCATATTTCTATTATTGTTATAGTTGTTTTATTTACGTTCATATCCTCCATTACCTTCTGCATCCTAACTTTAGTAGCCATCGAGTTCCTTACGTCTGGTTCATTATCATCATCTATCTTGATATGCATATCTCCAACAAGTATACATCCTTCTATCTGTCTAAAGAAATTACCTTGATGTATCTTAACCTCAGACCTATTGGGTACTTGCTTCAGTTCCCAAGAATACCCAAATTTAGGGGAGTACTCCAATACAATTGGATAAGTTCCTTCTGGCACACAAGAAATGTCCTTCCTATTGTTTCTCCACGCTAATTCTAATGTTTTGCACTTAAACAGTATCTTCGCTCCATGCATTATATATAGATTACCCAACTTTTGATGTGGATGATCCTCTGATCTAACTAATAAGAATTGTGTTACCTCCATTTTGTGATGATTTTATTCCGTAAAACTACAAATTATAACTCACTTACACAAGATTGGCATAGATTCCTACCCTTACCAGATGTATCTATTGCATAACTAACAGTTTTTGTCGCTGTATCATTCCACACCCTTTTGCATCCATCACACTTAGTCTTGCAAGGCAATCCTCTATAACACATCTTAAATTCTGATATGCCATACCTATCCACCCATACCTTACTAGAGTCTATTTGAAAATCTTCGTAACCCATTTCCATGTTTTTTTAACGATAGAACCTATAACACTATCGGTTTTTCGTATGTAATTATCATTACTTTCTTTTGCTAAAGCCAACCTCTCGGCTATAATCTTATTTATCTCAGCATTGTCAGCATTGATCTTATCGAGATTATCCATAACGCTCTTACAGTAGTCCACTACAGCATCCTCTCCTTTAATTCTGTATATCTTCTTCATTTGACGATACCTACAGTTTGCATGGGGAAATCCATTCTTGTCGATACTTATGTCTAATGGCATTGAGTTTGCCAAGTCTCTAAACTGCTTTAATTTTTGCTTCTTCATATTCGTTATACTGATCCGTTAAAGAATTGTGGTCTATTTTTCCCATTATTCCATATAAAAACAACCATAATTAGTATTGTACCCTAACATCGCCTTACTTTAGAGCAGTTTTCACTAAAAGTTATCCATTGTATATTCCCTATTAAATACCCTTTCTCTGGGTCTATCCTATCTATACTAGGGCATATTCTCCTTTCGTAGCTTACAGATTCCCACTTATCAAATAACACATTAAATTCATTACTATTTAATGAAAATTCATAGAATAAATCTTTATCTAGTATTTCCAAGCCTAAATAAAGATGATTTTTATTCTTAGTCACACCCGTAACTCTGCTTTTCATATTCCTATAACACCTAACTAAAAACCCTTTCTTTGTTTTTTCGTATTTCTTAGTGTTTTTATTGTTGTCTTTAACTCTTCTTAATCTTTGCTTTTTGTTTTCAATTTCTCGTTTTGTCATATCTTATATGTTTAAGATACAAATATACAAAACAATCATGTTAATCACGAATCATTTCCACTTAAAATAATAAGGGTGCGAATGGTAGCAATCTTCCTTAAAATTGAAATTATAAAAACCGCTTATACCTTTTTTGAAATTAGTTTGAACCCAATTAGATGAAGGACTAAAAGCAGGGAAATTCCAATATTTGAATTTTTGAGATGTGGAGTTATCAAATATATCTTGATGGCTATCTCCTTTAATAAAGTATATTTCTAAATCTTTACTAACTAAATTGTTATCATATAGATAGTTCTCTATTTTTTCAATCTGAATAGCATCTAATTTAGGCTTAAACCCAAACTTTAAATTTTTGCCATCCTTACCATGAGTAGATACAAATACTTTATTACCGTACACGTAATGATTTATAAATTTACGTTGGTTAGTTATGTTTACATTATTATACTTATACTCTATAAACTTCTTAAATGATGAATTAACCACATAAGAAAAGCTTCCAGAATGGTTGTCATCACAAATATTTATAACATCAATCTGTGAGTAATGCTTTACTAATTCGTCAATTAATCGAACCTTAAAAGATAACCCAACATCGAAAGCTTTTTCGTTATCCATGTTTTGAGGTAACTCATGCCCTTTACGTACCGTTTCGCCATCCCATCCATCCATGAAATCACCTAAATCAAATAAAATTAATTTATTAGACTTCTTATTTTCTATTATTTTACTTGCGTAAATAGATAACCTTTCTTCAACTTCGTACTCATCCCATTTACCCCCATATAAACCGTACCCATTAGGATTTGGATTCATTGCAATATGGGTATCAGTAAAGACAGAAACATCAAAAAGATAACTACTATCAATATCTTTGACAGTTGTTTTAATAGGTTTCGTTCCTTTATATAACTCCTCTATTGATTCGCTTAACAAATTAACTAAATCAGGTTCTTTGTTATCTGTTGTGTTTTCTCTAAATAGTATATTGAAAAACGGTGTTCCAGTATGAGATACTAACTTATAACTCTTAACATCCTCTCTAGGTAAGCTGTAAAACTCGCAATACTCATCTATATCAAGCATCTTACCTGTCACGAAATTCCAAGCACTTAATACAAATGGTTTCGGATCATCAACTACCTTAGTAGACTTTGCTTTTTTGACAGATTTCTTCTTTCGATCTGAAATACCAATAAAATCTCTTTGCTCTTGAGTAATATAATACCTAGCAGTATCCCTACCTTCATCGTTACTCTTTACTTCTAAACCCAAAGACTTCGCTTCCTCTGGCATTAACCTAGTTCTTACTTTCATTAACTTCAGTTTTTTTGTATGAAATAACAGACACTAACCCTAATTTGAATGGCTTGGTGAGTTATATCTAATTCACTTTGTATACTTTTTTAGACTTATCTAGTACCCCAACTTCTTGCTCGTGGTCAATGATACGAACTAATACGTGAGGAATACCATTTAAGTACTTAATTCTCTTCCTCTTTGCCATATATATCTTCTTTAAATTCTTCATAACGTATAAAATATCTTATATTCTGAAAATCTGAGCCAAAACCTCCATTGTACATCATCACCAACTGACTCTCAGTCGGCTCAAATCCATACTCTCTAGTAAATCTAGTATGTAGTATCTTTAAATACCCCTCTGCAACCACATAAGCCTTCTTGTAGTCAAGCATTTCTTCGTGTTGATAACAGTAGCCGTAAGTGTCGTTAACGTCTTGTAGTGCCGCCCTATGTATCTGAAATGCCCCAATAGCATCAAAGTCGCAACTGTACTTGTTCCAATCTCCCATTGCACATGGATCACTATTACTTTCAATTACAGAAATCACAGAAAGTATTATTGGTATTAATTTAATCATTTCTCTCAAATCTATTTATTTAGAAAGCGCATATGCAATAAGCATCCATAACGCCAATTGACTTAACACTAAAAATTCCATCATATTGTTTTATATTTTAGTTAAAAAAAAGATAACAGCCGATAAGATTCAACGCTAAAAAGCGCAGAACTTATCTATTCGTTTTTTTGCCTTCAACACGTGCTTATAGAATCGGCACAAAGCCTGTTCATATCTTTGCTTTGCTGAACTATTAGCATAAGTACCATAAAAGTTTTCATTTCTTAAAATTTTCAATTAAGTAATCTCCTACTGATACTTCGTGCGGCTTTCCACTATTTCTTCCGTACCTTTCTTTATATTCTTTAATAATCTGATTCGCTTTTGCTTCGAGATTTTTATTGCCGATTATTTCCTCTAGTATATCTAATAATTTAATATACTTTTCTTTCAATCTGTTTTTTAGTTTCATTGTATTTATAGTTGAGTTTGTGAAAAAATAACAGTCGAAGATCATGCCATCGGAAAGGACGGCAGATTTCTTAGCGTTGTGTGTAATACTAGCAACTACCATATCTGAAACTACCAAATCCTTCACCATCGCATTCCTCATCTACAAAGAATCCAAGTTTATCAAGTTCTTCAATATCTTCCTTACTTACTAATTCAGGGTTTATATCTACATAAAAGTAGTCGTGTTCACAATGGCTTGGGTTTCTTGGGTTGCCATATTTTAAAAGGATTTGTAATGCTTTAATTAAATCTTCCATCTTATTTATTTAGTTTGTGGCTTAAATTCCGTACTACACACAACAATGTATATAGTTTATAAGCCAATTAATATTTGTTTTCAATTGTAATTTTCTGCTATGGCTTACAAAACCATATACTCAACGTTAGTAACAATTATTTTTTTTTGCCACCAAGCAGTACGCACTTACTCAATCGTTATTATAATGCTTTAAATAAGGCTGTTCTTTTTTGGTACATTTCTTTTTCCATCGTTTGTCTAAAAAGATTATATATCTAAATTGTCTTAGTGTTTCTTTTGTGGCTTTCTCTTTAAAACCACGCCTTTCCAACTCAGCCTTTTTATTTCGGTTGTTATTCGTTATTAAACTATTATGGTATGTTTTCCCCTCAAAGTTCCAGAAAGTACTTGTATGCTCACCAAAATAACTAAAATTAGCCGCTTGGTAAACAATACCTAAACCTCCACACCGTTCATCTGCAAAACTTTGAATCCACTTAACAGTCTTGTATTTACCTTTAATGTATTTTATGCTATAACTTATGGCTTTACTTTCTGTATTTTTAACAGCCTTATCATCAAACCACATTCTATTAAGTTCCTTGTATTGGTTTAGTTTCGTTCCTGTAACTAAAGAGCCTCCGCTTTGTGGGTTCATAGCATTATGCCGTTTACCTCAGTCATGTATTCTTTAAAAGTCATATTCTCGTTATTTATACCGCCTCAGACGGTGTTTAGCTTTTTCGTTATCACATAAGTTAACAAACATAAATTAATGTAAACATATCTGACTACATTTTGAAATGGAGTAGCGATTAAAGTTTCACCTCAATAACCACCACTCCAAATAACCTGCCTTGGTAGCGACTCCAGAACATCAAATGATGCAACGACAGCAGCGACTCAGCTAAGAGTCGATATCTTTAAATATATTTTCCAAGTCTTTCTTTAAATACTCGTAGTTCAGTGCAGTATATCTAAGAACCTTCCATCCTAGTATAGCTGCGTTATTGTACTTTTCGCAATCTTTACTGTAGCCTGTAATGGAAGTGTGTCGGCTCTTATGTCCTACAATTCCCTCATACTCTATAGCCACATTGATACTCAGTATAGCAACATCAAATCTCCATCGCCTAGTCTTGTGGAATCTATGTTCTTCTACGTAGGCTATTTCCATCTCGTCAAGTATGTTCAGTATATTAACCAAACCAACAGGTCTATTGTCAACTAGATCTTCCGCTCCTTTTACTCTGCGCCCTTTATTCTTTAACTTCTCTACATCCTTTTTAGTCCATTTCATGTAACAAAAATACTAAAAAAAAAAATAACAGTCGATGAAGATTCAACGATAAGAATCGCAGAACTTATCTCTTCGTTGTGCGCAATTTAAGCAACATCTGCACTTTTATAGTCAGAAGGCTCAAATCCTGCGTTCCAAAAAAATAGTGTACCTCTTTTTAGTTTCTTTTTTGTGTCTTGATGCTCACATTCTACTTTCCTTTTTTCAATCGGTTTTTCGCACCTCTCACCATCTGAATTGATGAAGTAAACCAAGTCGCCTTCTTTTACTTCTTTACCATTTGATAATTTTGTCTTTTTAAATAATCCGAACATAATAAAACTGCGCACAACATTGTATATAAATCAGTGGCGTTGTACGTCTTTTTAACCACTTTTAGCTGTTTTATTTAGTTTAAGCGTGTTGGCAATCTATCAGCTATTAATCGCCACCGCTTCATATACTTAGCCGTTATCTACAATATCTATTTTGCCGCCCTCTTATATGTATTCACCCACACAAACCTTCTGCATATATAACAAAATACCTGTGTATTGCCCGTTTTAATTTGCTTGTCTGCCCAATCGAACCATTGGTTATAACCATCTGGTTCTTTCATCTGATGTTTTATATGTGGGTGTACACATATTGTGTCTTTCTTTTTAAAGCACATATTTATATACTATATATTCATTTATAAACTTGTACATATGGTCTAATCTCCAACCACCTTTAGTTTTCCATAGCCATGTAGTATAATCTTTTAGTATTTCAATTTCTTTTTTTTTGTATTTACCTTCTACTATATTGATAATCTCGTCAATATCGCCTTGTAATAAGGTGACATTATGATTGTCTGCCATATAGTCAAATAGGTCTTGATTTTCCTCCATAATTTGATTTTTTTAATTTTAAAAAAGCTCCGCAGCTAAAAAATAGATACTGTAGATAACAGTAGATACGATGTCATACGAGTACGACACATATCATCTGCCGTTACCAATAATACTAAATTTTAGTACTATCAATTAACTCGTTGTATTCTTCAATCCACTCAATAGGTATTTTCATACTTGCATCGTAGTATCTTACAATTGCACCTCTTACTTCTTGTAGCCTTTCAAGTCTATTTACAAACTTAGGTTTCAATCCTATTGGTGGCATTTCTACTTTTTCGTGTTCTTTTTTCATCTTTTCTATTTATTAAGTTATTTCTATTTAATCCGTACTATTGGTAACAACACCTATACGCCATACAAATACAGGCGCATAGCCAAACCGTTATGCGCAATTAAACAATAAACGCATTCTTGTAATCTGAAATATTAAATCCAATATTCCAGAAAAACAAAGTTCCTTTTTTCAGCCTTTCACCAGTATCATTGTGTGTTGTCTTAAATTTCCTACATTGTATTAAACCTTCGCATCTTTCACCATCTGAGTTTATAAAAGCAATCTTATCGCCTTCTTTTACCTCAGTACCATTAAATAGTTTTGTTTTTCTTTGCTTAAATAAGTTCATAATCAACCAATTAACGGCACACAACATTGTATATAGTTAATGCGCCAATGAAGTTGAGTGCTTAATTCAATCGTTTGTTGTAGGCGCACTAACCATATACCTACCGTTGTACGCCATTAAAGCCTACTCCCCCAATAATCATCCCACAACTCTTGGTAATATTCATAGCTTTCTTGTTGGCAGTATTTGCAACCTATTGCATAATTGCTTTCTTCATCTACATAAGCAGTATTCATTCTGTACCTTTTGGGGTATAAAAACCATCCATGCAAGGGGCAGTATCCCAACGCCCACCACACAAAACGGCGTACAACAATAAATAAACGCAATTGTTTACGCTCTTTCTGTTGCTTATGTGTTATATTTTCAAAGTCTTTCATTTTATCAAATTTAGTGTTCAACTGCGTTTATTATCAACGTTACCTACAGATCGTCACCAGCTTCATCTATTACATTATTCTTTGCTGCTGCCGCATCTAGTAACTTTCTATCTTTTGGACTCAACCCAAAAAGACTAGATAGTTTAATGATATTCGCTATTGCTTTATTTCGGATCGCCACCTCTGGTCTAGCTTGTCTGTAATCATTACCAGCTATAAATGTCAGGCCATCTTCTAATGCTTCATTACATATGTTAACAGTGTTTATCGCTTGCGCTAAAAGTGATAATGATATTTGATCTTTTTGCAGATCAATAGACCCTTCCAGGTTAATTAATATTTGATCATATATTCTTTGATCTTCTTGCGCTCTTTTTATTAATTCCGCTTCGGTTGGTTTGTTTGATTTCAATTTTTTTAATGCCATTTTTTAAATTTTTAAAAAGATAATATTACAAAATCTTTATGTAAACCATATTTTTCACAATTTTTTAATATATATTTAATTTTTACTTTTATTTTTTTATTTGTGTAAAATTCGTTTTTAATTTCATGTAAAGTAATATAATCTCCAATTTTATAATTTTTAGAATTTTTTCTTAATTCAAAATTTTTATTTCCGTTTTTTATTTCTTTAAAATATTTAGATAAAATATCAAGATCGTGGTTTTTCATTTTAAAAAATTGATAATTGATTTTGAGCAATTTCTTTATAAGCATCAGCATTAAAAGTAATTAAATTTGTATTTGTTTCATTTTTATCACCAATAAATTTGTAAGATTTAGATATTCTTGTTGAAGTTTTAAATGTACCTGTAGAAGCAATTTTTTTCGATTGCATCATTTCTGCTTTTTTTTCTCCGTTGGTTCCCGATGTGAATAACCAATTATTAGATCTTTCAAATGATTTCCACAAAGCTGGATTTGATGTTTTTATATAAATAGTTTTATTGTCGTTTTTATAAACTTGACCAAACCAATTTACAAATTTAAAACCAATACCCATTCCCTGAAAATCTGGCAAAACTACCACTCTAGAAATCCTATATCCGTTTTTTATATTACCATGAGGAAAAGGAAGAATAGCCATAAAAGCTATTGGTTTATCATTATACAAACTTACAAAATTTTTAGCTGCTTTATTTAAATTTTCAGTTAGATAGTGATGTTGCTTGAATATATCCCAAGTTTCATATCTACATCGAAATATCTGTAATTCAATTTTTGGTTTTCCTTGCCGAAGATAGTCCGTCTTCTCTAGACGGCCTTTTAGTGGAGAATAAGTCCAATCAGGTTGCAACCATTCCATAATGTCAAAATGACAAGAAGCAAGAATTATTTTTTTGTTATTTCGCCGAATATATTTTTGTAAAGCGTTAGACATAGCTTTAGCGACATCTCTATCTACTACGGATGTAAATTCATCTATCAATATTATATCTCCATTTTTTGCTTTTCCTACTTTATATGCTAATGAAGCTCTATATTGTTCTCCGTTTGATAATAAATTAAATGGTCTTAACCATGTTGGAACAGAAGCCAAACCCATAGCAGATAATAAAAAAGTAGCTTCTTTTGGTTCTAACCAATCAAAATTAGATATTAATGGTTTTTGTTCATCAAATTTATCAATATTCAAATTTCCAAATTCTTTCAATAAAGTTGTTTTCCCAGTACCAGACCCACCATATATAACTCCTATATTCCAATCAAAAGTTTTACATTCAGAAAAATTTATAGGAATTTTTACAATTGTTTCTTTTTTGTTTTGAATATCAAAAGCTTCATATATGTATTCAGTATACTTATCATTTATTATTTTATTTCTTTTTTCAATGTATTTCATAATTTTTATTTATTAAATTTTTGTTTTAAGCTCCCCTATAGTCAAAAAAGATAAAAAATGTGTGTGTGTTTATGCAGCCGTTTACACTGCCTCTCGCTAATTGCATTTCCAAGACGACCCCCTATGTGGAATTAATTCTTGGTCTATGTTCTTAACGCTTGTTATGTATATATCTCTTGATTCATCGCTGGATTTCTTCGCATGACAACCATTGCACAATGCTTGATGGTTGCGGATGTCCCAGAATGATCCGCCAATTCTTACTGGGATAATATGATCTACACATCTTGACTGGCCACCACATCCAACACATTTAGGATTGTCCAATCTATATTGTTTACTATGCTTTCTCCAATCCATCGAATGATATACGCTTGTATCATGGTTGGCTTTACGTTTTGTTTGCTTTGGTTTAGTCCTTCTTGACCGCTTGTTCATTGATGGCATACAAATATAACTATTTATTATTTAATGTCTTTTTCGCTTAATGTGTACATAGTGTACATGATGTACGTTGAAATCTCTATTAGTATATAGAACTGTATATGTATATATATATATATATACATACGCTTTATTATATAAATATATATAGAAAAGGTATGTACACTATGTACACATTAGCTTATAGCTATATATACAAGGCGTTTCAAGGTGTACATACCTTAGATTCAACTATGTACAAGGTATGTACACTATGTACACTTTTAGCCTTAAAATGGCATATCTTCATCAATATCACTAATATCTGTCTGTTCTGCTTTAAAATCTGTCTGATAAGATGTAAGATTTGGATCAACTCTTTTAATTTTCCAGCAACTTACCGGAACATTATTACCAGTTATAGATTTAAATCTCTTCCTTTTACCCTTCTCAAATCCTATTTCATTTAGTTTTATTCCTAATAATTGACCACTACATTCATATTTGTGCAGACCTAATAACTCCTTTATCTCATAAGTTGCACTAACATGATCCTCACTAGACTCAAAATTCTCTATCAAAAACTCCTTAACCAAATCAACTTCTTTTAATTCATCTCTTGTGGATAGGTATTCCATCTCTTCATTGGTCGTACTGGTCAACATCGTCTTATCTTTAGCGTTATCATATATATACTTTAATTCAGACCATAAATTATCTATACCGCTTTCTTGTATCTTATCAAATGCTTCCTGGTCTCTATCATCTACTTTAAGCGGAAATACTCGCCTATTATCACGCTCATCGCTTCCTAACACGTTATTATCATTGGTTGTGGCACATAGTACCGCATATCGTCTGTGTGTGTCTGTACTGCGCTGATATGGCGCTCTAAACGTTAATGTCTCAGAAGATAATACTGACTTAATCCAATCTTTGTCCTTGCTGCCAGTTCCAGTAATATCATCACGCAATACTAAAATATTCTCGCACATCATCGCTTTTGCATCCTCATCCTTGCGAGGAAAATCTTTAATAGTTATAAAATATTTATCTAATGATTTAGGCAATAGGTTTTTAAAAAAGTAAGTCTTTCCGTTGTTCATCTTGCCGGTCAATACCAACATTAGTTCGGCCGCTGATACTTGATAACCAGATGTAAGAAATTGCAATAGCCATTTTGTAAATAGACCAAAACAAAGTTTCTTTTCATCTTCATTATCAAACTCTACATTTAGCGAATCAAACAATTTGTAAATTGTTGACTGTTTGCCTACTGGCTCAATTGCAGTTAGTGAATCAAAATATTTTTCAAATGGATGATAGCTAGGCAAACGATCAGATTCTATATAATCATAAACTAACTGCTTACTGATTTTTGGATTGTCCTTAACTATATCTAAATAAATAGAAACATAATCTCTTTCTTTCAATTGTATCAATTCTTTAGTTTCAACCCTATTTGTCATTAAATTAGTAACCAATCCAATCTTCTCAATATGTTGCTCAATAGTATCATATTGTTTATTATCTGCCTTTGTCTTTTCTTTTTTAAAAGCATCTTTGCCAGCATTAATGATCTGTCGCTGATCGGTTGAATCTGTTGAGTAAGCAGATAAATCAATTGCCATTAAGTCCATGATAGTATCATGTGATGCAGTTGGAATTTCAGCATATTTAGTTTTTATCCTTTCTATTAAACTACTCGCTCCGGCATCCCATTGCTCGCCGTATCCATCATTATATAAATCTTTCGCATTACTAGTCATACTGTCTTTAGAAGTATCACCATAGCGCACCAAACATCTTAAAGCTGATGGAGAATAAGGTTGTTCTGGCTCAAATACTGTCGATGATGAAAACACCTTAAAAAGCCGCTTTTCTTTGTGGAAATTTCCGCTATACTTTGCATCTGTTTCCCCAGGGCGCAACCAATACGATCTTTGGTTATCTTCATATACAAAGCTAAAACCAGCCGTATCCAATTCGTTCATCCAATCATCTTTCGCATTGTAATCTGTCCACGATGTTAGACGATAATCTTTGTCTGTTCTTGGTATATATGTCGGCTCAGATTTCTTAACGCTTGGCGCTTGATATTCGTTAAAATCTTTAGCAATATCAAATATGGCTTTTCTATCAAACCTTGACCAATTAGGAATATTATCTAAGCTTGCGTTATACATTACAGAATAGTTTGGCGATGGTGGAGCAATTACATAACCGCCTTGTCCTCTTGTTTCTATCCTAACCGGAATTACATTATTGGCTTTCTTCTTTTGCGCTAGCTTTAAATTTCCGCAACTAATATCATCTGGCGGATTATTCATATCAAAATCATTCCTAAAATAAATATGATATCCTTTTCTTGTTTTAATGGTTAAAATCATATGACCATTGCCATCAAAGTAATTTAGTATGGCATCATAAAATTGCGGAAATACGCTGGCATCATCAATATCAATCACTTCTAAGTTATCGCTAATTGACCCGCAGATAACACCAATCATTTCCGATTTACCAAAATATTGAACTACTTCCGTTTCGCTCATTTTAGCTTTTTGATATTTCTTCCAACTAGGCAAAGCTGGTTTTTTCTTTAAATCGCAAGGAATTACAGAAAGATTTTTATCAATAAATTGCTGCGCTTGTTTTTGTTGTATCATAGTCTAATCCTCTTTAAAAAATAATGTAAAAAATAAAATCGCAAAAAGTATTTGAAGAAACAAAATCATATTGCTACTTTTTTAATTTCTTGATGAATCTTTGCGGCCCATGATAATGGTTTAATGTTATCCGGCTTTGAGTATGTTGGCCTAATTATTTTTTTTAAATTCTTTTTAGCACAATAATTCCGAACATAATGAACTTTAACATTAAGATCAAATGATATTTCTTTATAAGTTTTTGACAAATAATTATCTTCGATATATTGTTTATCATCATCATGCAAGACAGTATATATCTCAAGATTATTTCTTTTGAAATAAGCTCTAACAGTTGGTCCTGGTCTATTTATTTTTTTGGCAATTTGATTGACCGGCATTGTAGTTCGGTTTTCTAGCATAAAAGCTATATCGCTTTCTGATAGTTTTTTGTTCTTTCTTCCAGTTTTTGTTTTCATAATTTAGTTTTAAACTTTTAAAAAAATGCGGTGTAATGTCTTAAATTCGGTTTCACTACACCGCTCCATATATCAGCGCAAAGCATACATATAGGATTAAAAAGTATTTTACAATTTCAATTCATCTCTATCCACCATTCCTTTTTCATCTATCAGATGGCCATATTTTTTATATGCTTTTTGATAAGTTAGATTATACATTTGAATCAGCTTATGAATATGAATTGAACGATTAAGATATCTATTAGCATCTTTTGGTATTGGTTTTGCAGATATTCTTCTTGAACTTATTTTACTTCTTGGCATTACTTATTCTTTATTTTTTTAGAAAAGTTGAGAGCCGGAGTTTCGACCCTCCAGCCGCTCTCAACGAAACTACACTATCAAATTCGATACTTTTATCAAAATTGATAAACTTCTTTATGCTCCCATATTGATGAACCACCACAATGCCAGGATTACAAATATTTGTAATTTTAGCAAGTCAATAAATTTAATTTTTGGATTTTGCATAGTTTTAGTTTTTATTATTTATTGATTCTAAAAAATGTTCTTCATCATCGAAACCTAATAATTGACAAATATAATCTGAGTTAAACCAAAATAAATCATTTATTTCTGTTTCAGTTGGTATATAACCACCGCCGCCATCTTTATATTCTTCTTCTAAAAAAACATCTAATATTTCTAATTGATTATAAGTTAATTTATCAGCTAACGATTTAGCGCCGGCCCAAAATTTAAATTCTTTTAAAGAAGTATTTGTAGTGTAAATCATAATTTTTAGTTTAAAATGTGAGATTAAAAAGAGGACTTATTTTTGTGCCTCTGTAGGTTTTTATTTGTTCCTCATGTCCATTCTAAACGCTTTTGGGTATTTTTTATACATGATGAACCAAGATAAAAAATACCTTGTGACGCTTCTCCTATCGCCGCCATATCTTCTTCTGTAATGTGTGCTTCAACTACTTTTGGTCCTTCTATTGTATTAACTGCACAATCTTTATTCTCTAATGGTTTTCCGCAGCAAGCACAAGTGTTGTCGTTGTAACCATATTTATAGATGTTTCTATCAAAAGAAGCCGTTTGAATAAAATCTAATGTTTTCATAATTTTTAGTTTAAAATGTGAGATATTTAATTAATTTAATGCAATATACAGCCAATAACTAATTGCTTGTATATTTTTTTGGCGATTATTTGAAAAAATATTGTAATTATCATAAAAACCGATGTTCTTGACTGAAAACATTATGCTAAAATCAGCAAGATACCAATACCATTTTTTCTTTTAATACCATGACCAATAGCATATATCAAAGCGCTGTCCTCATTTGATCTATGGGTAATTCACCTTGTGAAGTGATGAAAATCTGTAATAATTGCGGAAAAAGACATAATAATATAATGATACTCATATTAGTTTAATTGTAATGATAAGTAAATCCCATAATCGTTTCGGTTTGATCTTCATTAAAACATACGAGCAACACAGTTTCGTATAGCTTATATTCGACATAATCAATAATAAATACATCCATAATAGTTTGTTACATTTTGTACTTTACAAATGTAATAATAATTATTTTATATATTTGCAACATACAATTAAACTAAAATCTCAACTATGAACAAAATCAAGAACATCAATTTCCGACTTACACCTTACGAGCATAAGATTATAATCTCTTATGAAAACCAATACAATAAGACTATTGTATTAACGCCTAATTACAATGATGTCTATGAATACGCCAAAATGAATAGCTGGCTTGAATGGATCGAAGATGATATCCGAGATGGCGATTTCATACAAAGCTATCGTTCAATCACATTCCAACAATTATTGCAAGATCAAGATTTAGCAGATCAGTTATTTCATGATTACATCAATAAAATCTGCAAAGAAAACACTTGTCTATCCTAAAAGTAGGATAACCGGCGCAGTTTGTTCTATGGCTGCGCCGTTTTTAAATCAATTAATTATTTAATTTAAAAAAACTTATTACTATGAGTAAATTATTAGAAAATGAAGTTACTGGATTAGAAATCTTTAATCCATCAAATTTAAAAGGTGTAAATTTAGCCGATTTGGAAGTTAGCCAAGTCAGCGACAATTCCGCTTATTGGTCACCAGTTGAAAAAGGCGAAACAAAATTAGTATTCTTTGATTCAATGACAGTTGAAACTATATCAGATTTAGAATCTGGAGAGGAAAAACTTTTGCCAACTGTACATCTTTGGGAGCAATCAGATAAAGGCGAACTTTCAAGAGTTTCAAATAGTTCTGCCAGACTTGTTGGCTTATTTGAGCGAATGAACTACAGACAAGGAACGCCGTTAAAAATTACTTTTGCCGGAAAAGAAAAGAATAAGAACAATTCGTACCAATCCGATTCGTGGGATGTGCGCCAATTGTATCCAAAGAATTCATAGTTTTAGTTTTAGGTTAGCCGGTTGACTTGTGAGATTGTCAACCGGCATTTTTTTAATTAATTTATAAAATTTAAACATGAAGTTTCTAAAATATATAGTTGTTAAATTCGATGGCGAACTTGAAATGCGCTTAATGAGATTAACTGAACCTATCAATATAGATAATAGCTACAACTATAGATTTGTAAGGGTAAAAAAAGAAAAATATCCTCATGAACTTATAGTTAAAGTAGACTGCATTCAATACGGCGAATAATAATAATAAACTATGAACACAAGTATAAACCTATCAGAAATGATAACAGACGAACCGATCCTCACCGCTGATAGAGTAATAGATAATACTGTTACTTATCATTTTAGTATTGCTCAGAATACCCCAGAATGGGATGAAATAAGGAAAGGAAAAATTACGGCCTCACCGGCGAAATGCTTGTTAGTACATTCGGTTTTAAAAAGCGGAAAATCAGCAGTTGGATCAGTAGGAACTTTGGCAAAGGGCGCTATTACTTACGCCGAAAAAATAGCAAAACAAAGATACGCGCCGCGTTCAGGCGATGGTGATTTTAAGTTCTATTCGCAAGACATGGAGCGAGGACATGAGACTGAAGCGGCAGCCAATGAACTATTTCAAGAACGCACCGGGATCAAAACACAAGAGGTCGGATTCCTTAGTCGGAAATTAAAAGAGGTTGATCGGTTAATTGGATGCAGTCCAGATAGAATCATAATGGACGAGGAAACGTCCCTCATTAAAAGCGGATTAGAAATGAAGTCAGCTAACTCTGATATTCATTGGGCGAGATTACGCAATCCTCAACTGTTAGTTGATGAACATATGGCGCAAGTGCAGTTTCAGATGTTTATATCAGGTGCAGGTAGCTGGTACTTGACAAGCTATAACGCTAGTTATGACAGGCCAGAGGATAGACTTATAATATGTAAGATACTAAGAGATGATTTTATTATTGATAGATTCCATAATCAAGTGATTGAGATGGAGAGTTACATTAATGATGTTTTATTCGATATAAATCATTTAGCAGAAATCGAAAAAGTATGGTAGAATTAAGATCGTATCAAAGCCAAGCGGTATCGGATGGGCTGGAATTATTGCGAACAAATAAAATTGTTTGTTTGTCAATGGAAGTTCGGACAGGCAAGACATTAACCGCGTTAGCGTTGGCCGAAAAATACGGCGCTAAAAAAGTTTTATTCGTATCAAAAAAGAAAGCGATAGTAGAAGGGTCGATAAAAAAGGACTACGAACTATTAAAACCAGATTACGATATCGCTTTTTGGAATTATGCGTCTTTACATAAAGTAGTTGGAAAGTTTGACATTGTGATTGTTGACGAAAGTCATTCCATTGCCGCTTTCCCCAAGCCAAGCAAAAGAGCGAAAATGCTCAAAGTCATTTGCAAAAATACTCCTATTATATATTTGTCCGGAACATTTACACCGGAATCATATAGTCAATTATACCATCAATTTTGGATATCTTCACACTCGCCTTTTATAGCTTACTCTAATTTCTACAAATGGGCCAAAGATTATGTTTATGTCTACCAGAAAAGAATTGGCGCTTATAAAGTAAATAATTACGAGCGAGCAAACAAAACAAAAATAGATGCCAGAACAAAGCATTTGTTTTTATCTGTTAGCCAAGAAACTGCTGGATTCATACAACCGATTAAAGAAATATTTTTGCAAGTTCCGATGAACTCAGTTCAGAAAGAAATGATTACTAATATTGATCAACGTGGATTCACTTCGTATGCCGGCGAGTTATGTATTCCAGCCAATGGCGCAATCAAGCTAAGTAAGAAAGCGCAGATTAGCGGAGGAACTTGTATTATGGATGATGGTAGTGTGGCAGTTGTATCTAAGAATAAGGTTAATTATATATATGACAGATTCCAAAAACCTAATAAAAGCGATACATCAGATAGATACAATGAATATAAGATTGCAATATTATATGTATACCAAGCGGAAGGAGATTTGCTAAAAGAAAAATTTACTAATTGGACATCTAACGAAGATATATTTAGAGAAAATGATGATGTTGTTTTTATTGCTCAGATTCGTTCTGCTCGTGAAGGAGTAGATTTATCTTCTGCGGATTGCTTAGTTATGTATTCAATTGATTTTTCTGCCACATCATATTTTCAAGGTAAAGCAAGAATACAATCCAAGAACAGAACAAAGCCAGCCAGATTGTATTGGATATTCAGCGATGGAGGAATTGGTCCTTATGTATATTCAGCCGTAAGTAAGAAAAAGAACTTTACACAATCTTATTATAATCAAGCGAAATATAATAAATGAGCGAATCAGCTATTCAAAAAATCATAGCCAAAAAATTAAGGAAAGCTGGTTTCCTTGTGACGACAATGCCAGCACCATCTGGATGGCCAGACATAAGAGCATTCGGTGGTTTGAGAACTATATTAATCGAAGTAAAGCGAGAAAGCAAAAAGGCATCTCCGCTGCAAGAGGTAATGATGCAGAAATTTAAAGATGCTGGAGCAGAGGTGTACTTGATGGACAATATTTATATGGTTGATGATGTAATCTCTATGACATTATCAGATGTGGTAGAGATGAGAATGAATGAGATATCAGACAATAATACCGATATGGACACTTAGTGCATCGTATAATGTACAATAAATACTAAAAATAACCAATGGCTAAGAAAACCAGAACAAGACTCAAGTCTATACAAGCAGAGGTTCTAGGATTAAAAGTAAAAAAGAATGATAAAGGTAGAGACTCCGCTAGATACTATCTTAATGAATCGCAACGGATTGAGCTAGGTCTGCCAGCTATACCTAAAGAGCGTAGATTCGTAGAGATGATTAAAAAGTTCGATAAGAATGATAATATCATTTCAAGGACTGAGAAGCTACAGAGCGAGCCGATAGATGTGCCTGATAATTTTGAAGTGACTCAAATAAGTACCAATACTACAAGTGGTATACAATGGATAAGAACACGACCAAAAAAGGGCGTAGCAGGGGAGAATGATATAAAAGAGCTGCATGATAAATTCATAAAAGAAGTTAAAAAATACGCTTTTAAGTACCCTACTTTTAAAAGATCTAAATCAAAAGAAAGTCATTGCTTAGTTTTTGATCCTGCAGACATTCACATAGGTAAGATATGCAGCAGTTTTGAAACTGGAGAGACTTACAACAGCCAAATCGCAGTAAAAAGAGTAAAGGAAGGACTACATGGTATCTTAGATAAATCTAAAGGGTATAAAATAGATAAAATTATCTTTATCGCTGGAAATGACATACTACACGTAGATAATGCACACAGCACGACTACAAGTGGAACTGGTCAAGACACAGATCAGATGTGGTATGATAACTACAATATGGCTAAGAAGTTGCTTGTTCAAATAATAGAAACGCTTTTAATTGTAGCGGATGTAGAGGTAGTATACAACCCAAGTAACCATGACTTTACACATGGATTTATGTTATTGGATAGCATAAGCTCATGGTTCCACAATTGCAAGCAAGTAAAGTTTAATAACGACATGAGCCATAGAAAATACACCGTTTATGGAAAAAACTTAATAGGCAGTACACATATGGATGGTGCTAAAGTGGACAAGCTGCATGGGTTAATGGCTGAAGAAGCAAGTCAATTTTGGCATGGTTGTAAGCATAGGTATATTTATGGGCATCATGTTCATCATAAAACATCTAAAGACATATTCAGTGTTTGCATAGAGACTTTAAGGAGTCCAAGTGGCACGGATAGCTGGCATCATAGAAAAGGTTTTCAACATGCACCGCAAGCTATAGAAGGATTTATACACCACAAAGAGCATGGGCAAATAGCACGATTGACACACATATTTTAACTAGATGCGGACAAAAAAAGAAATCCAAGAACTAGGAATGAATATAGTAGAATCTGCCAAGAATGTAAGTTGGAAAAATGCAGAGCAACTCCATCGAATAACTAAGAATATCTACTACCTCGAACGCTCTATTCAGTTACTAGACCAGTATCCATCAAAAATAGATCTACTATTCTTAAAAGCTCAACTAGCAACATCAAAAGATAAAGCAGACAAAACAACTGTTGATTGTATTAATTACATTCTAAAGATATCGGCTCATTGAGCTGGTGCTGTCGTTGCAGCATTTTGATGTTCTGGAACGCTACCAATTAGGCAGCTTTATGTGGGGAGATGATCACGAGGTGAAACGTGGTTGTTTCCCTATTTTCTATCCATAATAACCTTAATTAAAGAATAGAATAACTTACCAAGCGCAATCCATCTATTGAATTGATACCATTTAATCTGTTTGTATATCCCATTAGGAAACAAGATGAATGTAGCTTCTGTTAGTTTATTGAATAACATAATAATAATAGACTCCTTCTCTAGCTGATCTAGGTTGGTTGTAATTTTCTTTTCGTAATTTCTTAGGATCATATTAAATCTAAATTGAACGGAGTGTATCCGTTTCCGTTGGTAAATAAAGTTGTCTTTTGTTTGTTTTTAATTGGATCGGTACTATACGACACATGAACCCATCTAGGAGAGCTTAATCCTTTAACTGTCGGATGGTCATCATATTCCCATATCAACTTATAGTAATCCATATTCCGTAGTATATAAAGGAATATATCTCTATTATAAACTCCTAGTTTTTGTGAATATGAATCATCTATATCTATAGCGGCCACATCACTTGTCACCATATGGTCAGATGTCTTTGATCCTCCTATCATTTTATTTAATTGCTTCGATCTATAGAAGCTATTAATTTTTAATGGGACACCCATATTAAGTCTTAGCGGCTGAAAGAAATCTTTAGCTAGATGCTTGATCACTACCATCTGCCTGAAGTTTGGCTTGTTTTCTATACCTTGCCTCGTGGCTGTTTGTGACCTCACCACTTCATTCCATGATACATTATCGGAAATTCTACTGTCCATCTCTATTAGTATTTTCATAATTAATGATCACAATTTATTTGCTCGATCTTGAATTCTAGCACTAAAATCTGATGCTGTAGATCAGCTATTAACTCATTACATTCTACATATCTAGTTATATAGGAGTCCTGTCTTTCTATTGATAAGTTCCATACACCTAATATCTCTCCTACTAATCCAGTAGACACAATAGTAGCTAATATAGCCAACCAATTACTTTTTATTTTTTCCCTCATATCTAAGTTTCTATGTACTTAAAAAAATTCACCCAGCAGATATTCCGCTGGGTGATATTACTTACTTAATTGGTTCGTCAATTACGTGCCTCTCTGGATTCTTAATGAACCCATAAATAGTTAAAGCAAAACCTATTATAGTTTGTACTGCTCCCCATATAGAGTCTAGGTTCTGGTTCACGAAGCTAAAGATATCTACAAAATTATCCAATCCAAACAAAGTTAGTACTGTACCAACTGCTGTTAAGATATGTCTCAATGCACTTTTTTTCATGATCTTATTTATTTAATGATTAAAAAATTATTGTTATTTTTGATTAATACGCTCGTTTTACTGTTAATTTTAAATCGTTATATTCATAATCTGTATCGGTAACACTATCGAGTTTTAGTTCTATGTATTCTCCAGCATTGATTTCTATGTCATCTGTAAAATTAATGGGAAAAACCGATTCAATCGCTTTAAATTTATGCTGCTCAACTTGTACACCATTTACCCATATCTCCAGTTGTAACATTTCATCTAATGTGTACCCTGTAATGTCTCCCCTAACTAGTACCGTATACATTGCCGTACTGTCAACGGTGATTCTCTCCGAAGTAGTTGATGCTGTTGTGTTTATCTCTTCGCCCCACTTATTACTGAAATTCACTGTGGTAGCAGATGTGGTAGATATCGTTTGAAAATTGGATTCCAGACCACCATAAGCAACATTCAGATTAATAGTATTGCCATCACTAATAGCCAAGGTCGAAGATGTTAATGTAAGTGTTTGATCGTCTAATGCTGCATCAACCCACCCCATACCTCCTGTCACCTTACTCCACACTTGACCATTAACTGGTGCTGCTCCTACGCCTAGAAATGTAGTGCCATCAAAATAGGCATTACCGCCTTCCATGTGCAGTTCAAAAATAGGATCACTAAGTCCTATTCCTACATATTTGTTATCTACGTAAACTACACCAAGTAAAGTACTCCATGATATACTGGGTATAAGTGGTTGATCTGTTAAATCATCATATGAGCCGCTAAAAGGTAATGACGTTGTTACTAATTGATCGTTAGCATCTACTCCTACACCGTTTACGGCTGTGCCGCCTGTAAGGTCTGTTACTTTTAAAGAGCCGTTTATTTCTATTATATCATTATCAAACTCACCGTATATCAATGGAGTGGCTGTCGTTGAATTATCTATATATAATCGGTTGTCCGATGTATTATTTCTTCCTGCGTTGTGACCTATTGAGACAGAACCTTCTGTGCCTACATACCCCGCAAATGCCCCAATTGAGACCGAACTACCACTAGAGCCATAGCCGCTATAGAAACCTATGCCTGTATTATAATCTCCGCTTGCATTGCCTAATGCTAATGTACCCATAGATATATTATGGGTTGATGCTGGGTCTATACTGCCCGCTGATCTATATCCTATTGCTACATTATTAGTGCCGATGGTTAATTCTTCCAATGATCTTGGCCCCATAGCAAAATTATCCGACCCAGATGTTAATGCCTGTAAGCTTTCGTAACCTAACCCCAAATTTTTAGACCCCGATGTTAATGCTTCAAAAGAGGCTGTACCTATTCCGATGTTGTTACTTCCAGTAAATGTTGTATTGCCAGCTCTATTGATAAATAGATTATCTAGCCCAGCGTCAAAATATACACTCCCTACTACGTGTAGGTTACTTCCGTATGCTGGCGAACTTATGCCTATACCCACATCACCATCCATATAAACAGCATCTAATGGATCAGTACCATCCACAAACTTTCCATCAGCCGTAGTCAAATCTACTTCAACTAACTGACCGTTAGCATCAAATGCCGCTGACTTTGTTGCTGCGCCTCCGATTCGGTCTGATATTCTTACATCACCAACTACATCTAGTTTGGCTGCTGGTGTGTTCGTTCCGATGCCAACACCAGACGACTTAATCACGAAGTCATTGGTTAGGTAATTATCGCCAGTAATGTCGACAAAAAATTTATCTGCTACTTGTCCATTACCAGTTGCTCCGTAACTCACCTTATAGTCGGATAATCCTACTGCTCCAGTTGGTACAACACCACCAAGCACCCTAGCCCATCCACCAATATAAGATGATGGATACTCTAAGGAATAGCCATAATAGGGAGCACCATTAGACATTACTAGATTAAATTGAGCAGAATTATCCCCTACTCTTATCTGTTCTGCGTTATCTAATTGCAATGTGCCTCCTATCCCTACATCGAACGCATAATCTATGCCGCCAACCACATAATCCCATTGCTCACCGTCAACTAGTTGTCCATTAGCATCAAATGCCGCTTGCTCAATTGGAGTGCTCCCAATTCTATCTGACACTCGCAAGTCTCCATTTATATCTACAGTTGCCGATGGATCAGTTTTCATAAATCCCACTTTACCATCACTTTTGATCCTTACTTTTTCCGACAGAACCTCTTCATAACTTGTACCGAATGCTAAGTCTGAACTCCAATCCCCATCTGACTTCACCCCAAAAGCATTGACGTTGATTGTTGAAATTCTTGGCGTTGTTTCATAAGTCCCATCTATTGCTAACCCACTTGAGAAAGTTGTGTTAAGACTTGGTGTTCGGAATAAATACCCAGCACCAGATAGTGAACCAAACTCCACACCAGCAGTAGATGTAATTTGGTAAGAAAAAGGGTCTGTGGCAGTAGTATACGATGGAATATCTTCCCCATGTTGTTGAACAAATTCTAATAAACCGACTATGTTAGTAGTATCTTGGATTTCATTTGTGCTGCTTGTGTCATTGTCTATACTTATGTGATAAGTGCCACTCGTATCTGTACCGATCCCATCTGCACCGTACTGCTGTACATAAGTGAGCAACCCATCAATATTACTAGTGTCTTGATTGTCTGTATTATCTAGATATGGCAATAGGTCAACAAAGTTTCCATCTTCAATATATAATGTATTGCTAGATATATTAATAGTCTGGTCATCTGTGTTAGTATAGCCACTTAAATCTACACTATTACCCTCTG